>LAZR01001955.1_pt1 | contig 12425 bp, 19 predicted proteins | sample 329461 | NCBI WGS metagenome assembly LAZR01 (sample SAMN03002196, study PRJNA259156) | marine sediment metagenome | biome: sea floor; feature: Hydrothermal impacted sediments; material: marine sediment; isolation source: Loki non-amplified sample from Loki's castle hydrothermal vent sediment ...
GGATAATTCCAGTCAATTTCATGTTACTCTTATCAATCGTGATGCAGCAACTAAACTTGCAGGTGCAACAGGCGAGATAGTTTTAACAATACATGCAGTTCCAATAATGTAAAGGGAGGATAATATATGAACAAAATAGTAAAAATAGTTTCTTGTGTAATTGTTGCAGGGATTATCATGTCTGTAACTATAGCAGGTAAATGGCATGTAGGCACTTCTTCGGCAACGCTGAATGGTGAAAAGAACCAGGCTGGTGGTGGGGTTGGTATAATAACGGGTACTCCATTTCGTGTATCAGGCAAATTAGAGAATATAAGCATATTTTATCAGGCTATTCAAGCTACGAGTTCTCCTCATTATGCAATAAGCCTTTACACTTCGCCTAATTTCAGTCCTGTAGATAGTAGTGGAAGTTTTACTACTTTTCCTTTTGCAACTTTGACTCCGAGTGCCAATGAAACAAGTACGGATTTCATGCACCGTGTAGCCACAGGAACGGCAGGTGTGCCTTGGGCAAGGATTGATATAGAAGGTGCTGCGTTAAATGCAGAAGCTACTACATTTAATCTGTGGATTTATGAGAAATAATGGCAGGAAAGAAAACAAAAAGAATTCTTGAAAAAGTTGGTAGGGAATTAAAGGTTAATCCACCTAAAGTTTTGAGGAAGTTTAGCGGTGCTAAGAAGGAGTCGATTAGAACAGCAATCTTATTAAGTAAAGCTCGCAGACGTGGTGCGAGAATAAAGAAAAAATAAACATTGAATAAGTTATTGCCAAGATATTCAGATAAATATTCTCATAAATTTTGGAGACAGATCAATTCTTTGGTAGGTAAAGATCAAGAATTTGCTTATACAATGGGTGTTTTGTTACAGAATATCGAAGAAGATATTTTAAGAATGATAAATTCAAGGTTAGAAAAGAAAAAATAAGGAGATAAATAATGACAAAACATAATCCGGTACAAGATAGAGCAAGGGCAAAAGCGAAAAAGAAACATAAAAAGGAAAAGAAGAAGAAATAGGAGGAGTAATGGCTAAAAAGAAAGTTGTTACATGGTTTTATTATAATGGTGGCTTTTGGATTAGAATATTTGGTTATGGGGTTTCCATAATTGATAAAAATAAACATAGACCTTTATTCAGCGAACGAAACGGATTACGTAAAGTGTTTAGAATTGGTAGATGGGGCATAGGACTGCTAAATGACAACAGCAGAAGTAGAGTTACCTGAAAACGTAAAAGAAGAACTTAACAAATACTTACAATTTTCACAGTATAAATATACTTGGATAGCGGGCATGTTTCTGACGTGCCCATTAGATGTACTGGCATTGTTCTTTGGTAATCAGGCAGGTAAAGGCGCACTTGTAATTATAAATTATATTCTCAGGATTATGGGGCATCACCCTGTGGCCAGAAAGAATATTCTATATTACGAGTGCAAAAACAAGCATTATTACAGTCCTGCTGATATAGTTTATATGAAGTTCGGGACTGATCCGTTTGCTGAACTTTACAGTAAAAAATATGTGTGTCCTAAATGCAAGGAACCGCTAACACCGCATATACGGGAAGGTTCACACAGGATAATCAGGTTTGCTTCACAGAATATGCCAGGGAGTGAAACTGTTACAAGGGGTAAGGGGAAAAGAGAAGAGAATACTGGTATAGGTGAGACTAAGAATACTCAGTATATTGAACTCATGAAGTGGTTGCCTCCGCATTTATTAAGAGATAAAAAGATAAGTATAAGGGATGCAACACAAAGGATAGTTGATCCATTTCCTACTGGAATGGACATAATAATCGAATATATGTCATTTAACCAGATGACTCAAAGCGGTGCAGGGCATCAGAGATTATCAGCGTGGTTAGATGAATTAGCAGGTAAAGACTTCTTTGATGAACAGTTACCAAGGATATTGGCAGTTGCAGGTGCTGATATTATATTGAGTTATACAGTTACGAAGGAAGTAGGTTATTTATTTGATTTGATATGGAATAGGGCGAGAAAGATATATAGATCGCAGTCAATAGTAGATTTCTTCAGGAAAAGTAGAAATGAGATACTGCCACAGGAAGAAGAGACTGACAGTGATTTTAAGAATATTGCGATATTTCAGGCATCGACCTATGACAATCCTACGCTAGACCATGACAGGATAGATGAGATTATGATGTTACTCCATGATGATTGTTGTGATAATGTAGATATGATGAATATGCGTAAATATTGTATATTTAGTGAAATTAGTTCCGTTATATTTCCTACGTTTAATAACAGGGTTCATGTTATTGATCCTGACAGATGGTTTAAGGATGGGCACGTTTGTCTAAACTAAATGAAAGATTATTTGAGAAGAAGTTGTATAAGATTGCTACTGATATTATCGGGGAAGAAAGAATAATAGAAGAACCATCACTGGCGAGCGTAAGGCAAAAAGGTTTTCTGCCAGATTTTTGTGGTTCTCGGTTTCAATATAAAGATAAGGCAAAAGTAATTAAGTCTTGGAAAAAGTTTTTTATAGTAAAAAGAGATGAAGCAATAGAAAAGTTAGGCAAGAAGAAACTGAACATATGGTGGAGACTAAAACCTGAAGTCGATTCATGGTGTGATTGGGACACTAAAAAAATTGTTTATTCTTGTTATGGCAGGTTTGTAATCTTTTGATACCTAATAACTACTGGAGTAAGTGGATACCTTATGATTATGCCCATTTTAGTTATCTTGACTATCATCCAAGTTTAGATTGGGCTTATGCAAATATATCTCTAAGTTCTTATGACGAAGCGTTTATATGGGGCGAACTTAATATATCTCCAAGGATAAACAATACGTTAACTATAGCGGAGAAGATGGTTGAGATTCGGGGGCATTATAAGTTTACTTTTGATGTGATTGACCCGTTAGCAGGTGTTACTCAGGTGAATACAACGAGGTCAACAGTACAGGATTTAAATGATTATTTCTATGAGTTTAAGAAACAGGGAATATGCGAAGGGGCTTATTTTGTACCTGCCGATACGAAGAGTGAACGTGGCAGGTTAAAGATAAAAGAACGGTTGAATAATTCTGACAAGTGCAAGACACCGTTCAATAATGAGAGGATTGAAAGGGGTGTTAAGACATATTTACCTACATTATGGGTGCTTGCACCTTGTAAACAGGCAAGGATATCTTTAAAGTCTTGGCGTGAAGAGAAGGGTAAACCCACTGTGGCATATAGTCATCACTGTACCGGCATCGAATTTTTAATGAAAGACACCAAGTTCCGTGCCCCGTTAAGAGTAACGGAAAGAGTGCCTGATAGGGTTATGCCAAGTTATTTTCAAGGGAGGAGAAGGTGAAAACTAAACGGGTTAAAACTATACATGAAACAAATGGTATTAAGGAAATTGTATATCATAGATACAATCCTAAAGATTGGAAACCAATATTTTATCATGTGAAAGAAACTAATGGCAAAGAAAAGAAAGACTAAAGAAGAAAAGGTAATTAAACCTTCGGAACCGAAGTATATGCAACTTTTCGCAAATAATAAAGAAATAGGATTCTCTATATCTCATAAGATAGAAATTAATGACGAGGTTTATGGTACAATGAAAATTACAGAGGATTAAATGGCTAGAAAAAGAAAAACAAAAGAAGAAAAAGTAATTAAACCTTCGGAGCATCAGTTTGACCCGAAGATAGAAAATGCACTTGCCAGTCGCATTGTAAGTCAGGAATATCAGGTTGCTCTAACCAATGCGAATGTGGGAAATAATGATTATCAAAGTTTCCTTGATATGCTTAGTTGTGAACGGAATGAGAAGAAATATGATTGGCGTAGTGACGTAAGCGTGCCTACATTTACTACATTATGGCTCATGCAACAAGGGTTAGCTGCGACACAGAGTTTCTTCACAAGGGATTTTACGGAAGTCTATATTGGCGATAGTAAGGTAACGAACGCTGCAAAAGCAGAGAAGCGATTGATTAATAATACACTTAATCAAAGAGAATTGTATTATTATCAGAAATTACTCAGGGCAAATGGGGCTAAAGACTTGGATGGTGCTGCCTATTTCAGGTGTTGGTGGGAACAGAAAACTGTGCGAGGGATTGTCGGTACAGAGATACAACAGCGTGACAGTGAATCAGTAGATATTCACGGTGATCTACTTATAGATAGGGCCAAACAAATCGCAGGAATTGAATTCTTTGAATCGCCTGTAGAGGGTGAAGTGCCGATAATTGACAGATTTAATTTTGATATTATAGACAGGCGTGATATTTTTACTTCGGCAGAACATACTTACAGCATACAACAGGATAAATGGAATATTATTCAGTATAATGCGACTATTACATGGATGGTAAATCATGCCGATGAAATGGGGTTTTTCAATCTTGATATTCTTAGAAATACTAAGATCAGAGGTGATACGAGAGGCAAGGGTACGCATACTGATGAATATGGGATACCTAAAGGGCAAGAATCGGGTAAGGTTCCTATTAAAGATTGGTTGATTGTTGAGAGATATGGTGATGATTGGGTTCTAATTAAAGAAGATGAAGAAGGAAATCAGATTGGTATTGAACCTGGGATAGATGACAAGGGCAGTCAACTTGAAGATGCAGTGCTTATAAGTGTTATATCTGCATTTGCAGTTAGCCAAGGACATAAGATACTTGTAAGGTTTCAACAGAATCCATATAGAAGTGCAACTGGCGAATCATATATACCTCTTATTCGGGGTTTATGCTACATACACCCCAGTAAAAAAGATGGGATGGGAGACGGAAAATGTTCAAGGGAATTACAGATAGCTGTGGATGATACCGTGAATATCAGTAATGATAGAGTTATGTTAGGTACTTTAATGACATTTGTGGGTAGAAAAGGTGCAGTAGAAAGCAATGATACTATATTTATGGAACCTGGTCATGTGATAACAGTAGAAGATACTGAAGCCGATCTTAAAGAATTAAAAATAGAATCAAATGTAGGTGATGCAATGGCACAGGCACAATTCTTAACTCGAAAGATGGAACAGTTACAGGCCACTAATCCTGCTGTACCAAGTCCTGTTCAGACTGCAACTTCGGATGTGATAGACGAACAAATTACAACAGTAAGAAATCAGTTTAAGCAAATGTCGTTCAGTAATACATTTTATAATGAATTTTACTGGATGATAGCGCAAATGACATGGCAGTTTGCATTTCCTGAAACATTGACAAAGTTAATAGGTGAGGATATGGTAGAGGATTTCAATCCTTCGCTTGCTTATGCTTACAAACCTATAACTTCGGCTATTGAGACGGAACATGGCAAGGCTGCCAAAATACGAACATATACTACAATGTTGCAGATAGAAGCACAATTTGAAAACCCTAATACTCCAAAAGTATTAAACTTTATCAAGTCGAGAATATATGAATTGCAGGGTGCTGAATTTGAAGAATTCAAAGATGCCCTTTTTGATGAATCGGTAGGTGGCGGAGGCGGTGGTAGTACGCCTGCTATTCAGGGAGCACCTGCGAGTAATGAACTGGGCATTGAGCAAAGTAATGCAGAGATAGGTGCTAGAGAAAACGCTAGTTTTGTGTAATGGGTAAATTTAAAACATCAGAAGAAATAGAAAAAGAGATTCATTGTCAGTGTGATTCACCGAAACCAGAGAAAGAAGAAATTCTTGGTAACTATCTTAGAACTGATAGTTTAGCGTTATCTGAATGGGAATGGATTGAGCATTATATTTGTGGAATATGTAAGCAATGGATACCATTTGAAGAAGCAGAAAGGATATTAAATGAATAAATATGATGGTGTAACAGACGAGGATTTTGAAATATTTAAGAGTAGTAATATACCGTTTCAAGCGAAAGAAAATGCAGCAAAGAATATCAACAAAGGTATAGAATATGAGACTGCGTTTGATACGCCTCATGGCAAGATATTACTCAAGGATTTACAGGATACACTTGTTAGCGGTCTTACTAAAATAACAAGTCATAAACATAATCCAGATAAGAGTATAGCCGAAAATTATGATAATCTTTTGGTTGCTATAAATAAGTATCAGGTTGCTGAAGAAATGAAGTGTAAATGGGAGGGTATTTTAAAGACAAAAGATGCGAGTTTGCAGATGATAAAAGGCGAAAGTACGAAGATTAAGAATAATAATAGAATTCGTTAATTTTATAGGAGGTAGTTATGAGTTTTGCAGAAGAAGAAAAAGTAGAAGAAACTGAAACAACTGAGGAAGAAACTACGCAGGGAGAGGTAACAGAAACACCTGAACAGGAGATTGAACGCTTAAAGGCAGAAAAGGCGAAGTTAGAAGAGGACAAGCAGAAGCACAATCAGGAGAAATCACACTTGGGAGTAAAGTTTCAAGAACTTGTTAGGAATCAGGAATTGTCGGTAGGTACAATAAACAACATGAAAAGCGAGATTGATAGTCTTAAAGCACCTAAAGAAGATGAAAACTACTTGGATATGAACGATCCAAAGACTCGTGACAGGTGGTTTGATAAAAGGGTAAATGATAGAATTAATAGTGATAATACGGCACAGAAAGAATATTCAAATCAATATGATAGAGATATAAGGAAACTTGTTGAAGATGAAGGTATGGATGCTGAAGAAAAAGAAGCTGTTTATGCTAAGTTGAAAACGCAGAAAGATAATGTGTTTAATGACCCAACTAGAGATGCAGGGCATAATCTAAGGGAAGCACAAAGACTTTATTACAAGGAAAAGCTAAGTGGTTCAGTTACCAAGAATCTTAACCTGAAGAAAGACAAGCCTGTTGGTACTGGCGTAGGAGGCGGTGGTACCCAAGAAGGAACTAAGAAGAAAGCACCCGAATCACCTGAGTTGGCAAAATTAAGAGAATCAATGGCAAGGGCAAAAGAAATGAGAGGATGGAAACTACCAGTAAAAACATGAGATTATCTATAGCAGAATCAAAAGAACATGTTACTGATTTGCATATAGTAGAAACAGAAATAAGGCATATTCAAGGTGAAAACTTTTATGGAGAAATAACTTTTCATTTTAAACATGGGGTTTTACAACCAATATTTAATAAAAAAGAAACGAAAACAATAAAACAAATATAATTTAGTTCAGTAATAGAAAAACTAAGGCTGAATTGATACAGGGTGTGTAACTGCTCTTAAATGAGCTGTAATCCATTTTTACATTCCTTAACTGTATTGATTCAGCCTTTTTTAATGGAGTTTTTATGGCAAGAAGATCATCTACATTCAGGTCAAGGCATGTAAATATTCCTAAAGAGTCCAGGACTACGCTGGTTTTTGATGAAACAGCGCAGTTCAAAGGTGATAAGGACAATAGGAAATATTACAAATGCTGGAACTGTGGTCAGATTTGCCATGAAGGTGAACACCAGTTGGGAGGAAGTAAATCAGGGGATGCCATAGAGCATTTTGATTTTACCATAGCATCCAGTGGGATAATTTCAGGCGATAAGTTGTCGACTTTATCCATATTGGGTGACTTACGGACATCAATGGCTTCACTCGAACTCAACTCAAGTGGTGGTACTAAAACTGTTCTCCATAGCCATAGGACAACAGGGAACGGCTGTCCATTGTGTCACTCGCTAAATTGGCGCGGGGATTATCCATGAAAAATTGCAGTGAATGTAAACAAGTTTTACCTAAAACAATGTTTCATAAAGCTACTAGAGAAAAAGATGGCTTGAGTTATATGTGTAAATCCTGTCGGAGTAAGACAAGAAAAGTTCCAGAAGAAACTAAGATTAGAAATAAAGCAAAGAGGGATTTAGAACTTATAGTCAACTCATTAAGTGATGTAGATGCAGCTTATATAGCAGGACTTCTTGATGGAGAAGGGAATATTAGTTTACTTAGAAATCACTCTAAAAATCCTAATCGTAAAAATCGCACACCTAGTTATGTATTAAGACTTAGTATTAATAATACATTTCCAGGGATTGTGGAATGGGTTCAGATGAAGGTAGGTCATGGTAGAGTGTATTTAGAAAATAGGTCAGCTAGTAGTAGAAAACAATCCTATCGCTGGTCAATAACTGGTAGGCGTTGTTTAGGTTTCCTAAGAGAAGTATATCCTTATCTTAAAATCAAGAAACTGCAAGCTGAAGTTGCATTTACATACGGTAGAACAATTTCATATTCAGGTCACTGTAAATTGAATGAGGAAGTGATAGTCTTTAGAGACGAATTAAGACGTCAAATAAGCGATTTAAATGGATAGCTGTATCTGCAACATTTTTATGGCTTGTTTCGCTATACAAAATAGCAAATTTATTAATTTAAGGAGACAAGATTATGAGTTTTGAAATAGTTGATAGTAAAAATTCGCAACCACTATGGGTTCCTGTTTCTGAAACGGCAGAAATGTTTGCAGGTTCGATTGATCAGTGGGATACCGATACCGGAGGCGTTGAAGTGCTGGGTGTTGCTAGTGGTGCTTATGACACAAACAATGATTCTATTATTGGAGGTCTTGTAATAGGTACGAGCAATGAGACCAAGGTATTTGAAGATGGAACTACGGTTGGTGGAACATTCAGAGGTGAAGAGATTACAGGTGTGGTTTCACAGGCAAATCTTCTTGCTAGAACGCAGATTGGCAATCGTGGTATGTATAAGAAGGGCGAGAAAATGGCAATGGTAGAGCATATAATTCTTGATGTTACAACAAGGCTTAGAGGTCGTGTCTATAACGCCACTTATGGTACTGCACTTACTGTACTTACAGTCACAACTGCAAGTACAGATGGTGGTCGTACAAATACCTATATAACCAATGCTTCAGACTTGGCGAGTGTTCCTAATGAAAGCACTATTTTCTGTAGAAGTGGTGCAAATGCAGGGTTATATCGTGTACTCAGCACTACAAGTACAACCACACATCTGAATGATGTTAGTTTTCCATTTACCATTGCTGTTGGTGATACTTTTGTAATGGTTCCACAGCAACAAGGATATTCAAGAATTCAGGTGGATGCGGAATCTACTTTTATCAATGGAGCTGCCATAACGTCTTACTATGGTGTTTTTATTGACAAAATGGATTTGAGGATTGCTGGTGAAGAATCAATTGAATTCAGATTCATCGGGAATCATTTTGGATTTAAGACTACGTAATCTTTTGCTAATTTTATGGAGGAATGATTGATGGTTAAGAAAGAAGAAAAAAAGGATAAATGTAATCCTGTAAAAGAATTAGCAAAGGATGTTTTGTGTGCCTTAATAGCTTCAAACGAGAATGAAGATGGTATAGACACAGTTAAAAAGGCATATGAGATTGCTAACGCTTTTGAGGATTATGGAACTTAATTAAAGGGAGGATATTTAGATGCCAAACGTATCGAGTGAGTATACAAAACTCCTATTTGAAGGAATTAAGGAAGTAACTGAAGATAGGATAACGTTTGTCGAACAGGATAATATGATAGACAGGATTTACGACAGGATAACTGATTCGACAAAGGCAGTAGAAGAGTTTTTCTCTGTCTCTCAGGTTCCCAATATCGAAGAGTTTACTGGTAGGTTCAGTGAACTGAAGATGACACCTGGATATAGCACCAAGATGGAAGCAAATCAATTCGGTGGTTTTGTGGAAAACGAACGCACACTTATGGATGATGAGCAGTATGGTGTTTTGACTTTAGGTACTATAGCTGCCGGTCTGGTTGATTCTGCTAACAGGGTCAGAGAAGATAACGCAGCAAGGGTTATAAACAATGCCACTTCAAGTGCATTTGATTTTATCTCAAATCAGGAAGAAGGTGTTGCCCTTGCTTCTAACAGCCATACGACCAAAGTTGTGGGTGTGTCAACAACTAATGGCTTTGACAATCTTGGAACATCTACTATGACCAAGACTTCAACTGCTGCTACCAGGATTCTTATGAGGAAGTTTAAGACTCCTATAGGCAAACGATGGAGTAGTAACAGGAGATGGGGTTTGTTAGTACCTGATAGTCTAGAGTTCAAGGCAAAAGAGATTAATAACACGCCTTGGGGTTTGGATTCAGGGCAGAGAAACGAAAATCTTCAGAAGGGTATTTACGAAGTAATAGTATGGGAACGCATGGAAGATTCTTCAACATCGAATTGGGCTATGGTTGATCTCGACATGATGAAGAAAAATATGAAGTTTATCCAGAGAATCAATATGGAAACTGAGAACGAGAGAGACTTTATGACCAAAGCAATAAGGCAGTCTATGTATGACCGATATTCATTAGGTTTTACTGGCTGGAGACATATATTCTTTCACTCAACACCTTAAATCAATAGCAAGGAGGATTAAAATATGAGTATAAAGAGACTTATGCTTGCTATTGTGTTTACGTTTTCAGTTGGCATAGTAGCAATGCAGGAATTAAAGGCTGAAGTCACTAACTATCCAAATGGTGTAAGTTCATTTGGTATGACGATAATACCTGGAGTTGGTAGTGAGGTTTATAGTGGCAATGTTTGGTTTGTGGATAGTGGCGACCCAAACGGAAGTGATAATCCACATGAACCTGGCAACAGGTTGGAGCCGTTTAAAACACTTGATGCTGCGGTCAGTCGATCAGGTGTTGTTTCGGGTTCAAACAATAGAGACGTTATCTATATGCTTTCAGGTGATGCAGAAACGATTTCGGGTAGTGGTGATTCTGTTGGTTTGGACTTGGACGTTGCGGGTCTTACCATTATTGGTCTTGGAAGTGGTTCGGATATACCGACAATTACCATTAGTGGTAGTACCAATACAAACGATATTGATGTTGATGCTGATAATATAACGCTCGTAAATCTGTTGTTTGTAGCGGGTTCTGCAACGGCAGCCATTGATGTCAATGCTGCACACTTTTCAATGATTAATTGTATAACAAGGGATGCTAATTTTGCCCTTGGTTCAGATGAGACGAACGATGCCAATCCGCTTAACTGGATAGTAGCCGATGCCAACGCTGACAATTTGATGCTGATAAATCATACGCATTTTGGTACGGGAACAACAGGAGGGGCGGTACAAGACGGGCAGTCACCAGAAGTAGCACCTAGTACATTTCTTCAATTGACGGGTGTAGATGATGCCGTTGTACGAGGTGGTCATTTTTATGGTAACTTTCACCATCAGATTATCGAGGGTACAACAACGGATTCTTTAAGAGTTAGGATTTACGGAACGAGTGACAATCCGATGTTCTTGTGGAATGAAAACAGTACTGGTGTTGTAGCGTCTTTAACAGCAGGTTCAACAGGCAATATTGGGCCGAATGTTTATATCAGGCTTGCTGATGATGCTTTTAATTTTCTACAGGCAATACCTGCTACAGGCACTACATGGCACGCATTTAGACCGATTGAAATAGTTAATGCTGGTAGTGAGATTAGTACTGTGACTACTTTAGTACCGAGTATTGGTACAAATTAGTAATTTAGTTTTAGTTTATTTACACGAGGGAAAAAGCAGGCAAGGGAATAACCCCCTTACTAGCAATCCTAGTGAAAAGGCTTCTTTGCCTGCCTTCCCTCACTTTTAAGGAGATTATTGTGGCTACAGAGACAGTAGAAGCACCACCTAAGTCAATGTTTTGTGAAGTGGACAGGGCGCATTTGGTTGATCCAGATACAGGATCATATAGAAATCATATTGCTTCTTCATATCCTGCTTATATGAATAAACATGCAATAGAGGAAATGGAACAGGAAGCCGATACTATGGTTGATTCTTTAGGCGATGGCAGGGTAGACCCTTCAGCTATTGAGTTTTACAAACGAAAGGTAACAAAACAAAGGAAAAGACTTGATGATATAAAACAACAGACACCGAAGTTTACTGGTTCTGAAATGACACATATCAAGGATTCATTTATTGATTTAGAAAATCAGGTACGCCCTGCCTTGTTTACCGAAAAGGATATGGAAACAGGAAAAGGCGTAGATGTCGCTGAGGAAGCAAGAAGAATGTCATTGGAACCTACTATTCCTATTGATAAATGGTTGGCCGAGAGTTGTAATGTAACGGTAACGGAGGGTAAATGTACGAGGAGTGAAGCTGAAAAGGCTTTGATAATAGCTAACTGGCATCTAACAGGTGGTGACAAAACATATCTTATAGATAACCTGAGGAGAAAACAAGGTGGTAGTCAGGCTAAGCCTGATAGTGTCAGTATGTCTAGTATCCCTGCTGAAAGATATGATATGGCATTTGGCGGAGAAGCGTTTAGTAGATTAGAAGCTAAACTCAAGGCATTGGAAACTAGGTTGGAAGAGAAAACAAAACCTAAAGAATATCCAGAATGGAAATGTGAAGAAGAAGGTTGTGATTTCGTAGGAACAACCAAGAACAAAGGTATTCATAAAGCATTGCACGTAAGAAAAGCTAATATAAAAGCTAAAGAACTTGCAGATAAGGA
>LAZR01001956.1_pt1 | contig 12424 bp, 18 predicted proteins | sample 329461 | NCBI WGS metagenome assembly LAZR01 (sample SAMN03002196, study PRJNA259156) | marine sediment metagenome | biome: sea floor; feature: Hydrothermal impacted sediments; material: marine sediment; isolation source: Loki non-amplified sample from Loki's castle hydrothermal vent sediment ...
AGCCGTGCGCGCGGCGTACCGCCTGGGCGGGCTCGTCGCGGCGACCAAGGCGGCGAAGAATCTGTGGCCTGCATGAAGTGGCTATGTCGGATCCGGGATGCGCTAAACAATCAATGGACGCAGGTCGTGTTGTGGGCGTATTGCCTCGTGACCTTCACCATCGGACACTTCGAAGACGACGGTGCGATGTTGTGGAACGGACTCATGGTTACGTGGGCTGGCGCACTCGTCGTGGTTGCGCTGTTGAAAATCCGCAAGCGACGCGAGCTGCTAATCGACGATGCGATCCGCCGCCTCAGTAGCAACGAACGCGAGCTGTTCCCGCACGAAATCCAACAACCGCGACCAAGTCAAGTGAGGAAGTGAAGTACCCGCGTGGCACCATGTTCAACGACTCACTCGTCTCGGCGTACGTTCTGTGCGAGGTGAACGTCGGCCCCGGTTATTGGTGGGTCTGGTACAAGGAACGGCTCATCACGGCAGGCGTCCTTGGCCGACTCGCGAACGGTATCCTCGTGCTGCCATACGGATGGGCGGAGTTGATGGATCAAGCCCGCGCGCTCGACGCGGAGCGACGACTCGGAGGTGAATGAGTGACGACTCGGAGGTGAATGAGTGACGAGAGAATACATGCCGTCCGAACGGCAAGGCATCACACACGCTTTCAAGATCCTGTCGACCGAGTCTCGGTCGCATGTCTGCCCGAAGTGTGGTCACGGCTTCGTTGAGCTGGTCGGAACCGTGAAGGGCTACCTCACCGCCAACTGGTTCGAAGACGGCCGCATCGGCGAGGTGTTCCTCAAGCTCGACCGACAGGGTAGCGGGGTCAGCGGGTTCTGCGATGCGTGGTCAATCGCGGCGAGCATGTTATTGCAGAGCGGAACGCCTCTCTCGAAGATCATAGAGAAGTTCCGCGGCGCGCGGTTCCAACCTGCCGGCAGGGTTCAGAACGCTCCGGGCGACATCCACTACTGTGTCAGCCCGCTCGACTACGTCGCACGTTTCCTGGACCACCGCTTCCTACAAACCAACAAACCGGAAGAGCCCGACGAGCCGAAGCAACTGGAAGCACCGGCTGACGACCCGGAGGAGTCCGGTGAGTGACGGCATCTCCGATGGCTACAAGATGGCGGAGCAGGCTCAGTACAAAGAGGAGCGCCGACTACGTCGCACGGCCAGCCTGCCTACCTTGCCGCCCGGTCCCAACGACTGGCACGAACGCATCGCCGGCGGCTATCCCGTCACGTGGCAGATGCTCAACGAGTTGATCAACGAGGACGCACGCAAGCACGGACTCGAAACATACTGGTGCGCTCCGAACGTGTTCAGCAGGAACGGTCTCACCCTTCGAATCGGTGTGCAGTTCGGAAACGAGACGCTTTACTACCCGGTGCTTCGTGATGTCGCCGCACTCGCAAAGTTCGCACGCGAGTGCCACGAGAAGCGCACGGCGGAGGATGCGCGCGAGCGGCTCGGCGAACCGAAGTGAGCAAAGGGATCCGAGCACGTGCGCTGGTAGAACAGGTGGCAAGGGAAGCGGGCATCAGTTGGGAACGCACGTACAGCTACCTGTGGAACAGCGGCTCTCTATGGTGGGACGAACACGACCTCCCACACCTCGTCGGTAGATCGCGCAGCACGATCATAGACGAACTGCGGGCAGCCGATGCACGGGATCGATTGGGGTAAGCTGTCGCCATGATCATCCTCAAGGCACTCGGTTGGATCTGGTCGTTGCCGCACACGCTGTTCGGCGTGCTGTGCTTGCTCACGGTCTACTTCCCCAAGTCGATCCGCTGGTCGGACGGCGCGCTCGACGTGGTCGTGTGCTGGCACGTGATCCCCGAGGGCTTCGACCGCACGGGCGACGGAGACATCGACGACCCGGAGGACTTCCGCACGGGCGCGCAGACGCACGGCATCATTATCTTCTACCGCGACGAGCACCAACGGGACCGCGAGTCGCTACGCCACCACGAGCGCGTGCATGTCGCGCAGTGCATGGTCCTCGGCGGCGTACTGTACCCACTACTCTATGGACTGAGCTTCATGATCAACCTCGTGCGCGGGCAAGGCGCCGTCGTCGCCTACAAGAACATCTGGTTCGAGCGACAGGCGTATCGCATCGAGCGCGAGTACCGCGAACGCACGCAACTACTGTAACTGAGGAGGCTCCAATGGAATGTCCGCGCTGCTTCAGCGAGACGCGGGTCGTGGATTCACGAACCGAGAATCAGCATGGGCTCGCGGTCCGGCGCCGACGGACGTGTATGAATTGCCGCCATCGGTTCACGACGTATGAAGTCGAGGTCGGCGTGGACTGTGCGATCACTCTCAAGCGAGGCCGAGATTGCAAGCTGGTGATGTCCCACTTCACGCTCGTCAAGCCGCGGACACTGTGGGCCGAGGTCTCGCATGGGCTGCCAAGCGGAATCCTAGATGAGGCAGCGGGTGAGTAAGCTCCGTCAGCGGGAGGAGTACAGAGCAAAGGAGTACGTGCGAGCATTCACTAAAAAGCTACGACGTCCGACATCCACGTGGTCCCGGGTGCTAGGAATCATCGCGACCGAGATGGGTATCGAACAGGATACAAACCTTTACATCGACCCCGAGTTCGCGGTCAAGCTGATGCTCGACGCGCTCGGCCTCGTCCGACATGACGCTGCACGCTACCCCATCCTCGTCGGTGGTTGGAACGAGATGATCGAGACACTCAAGGCTGCCGATGCGCGGGTGCGTCTGATAGGCTTCGCCCCCGCGATGATGGAAGCACGCGAGTCGCTCCAGGCAGCGGACGCACGACAACGGCTTGGTGAGGAACAGTGATCGAAGCAGACGCACAAGCGGTCGAGGCGCGCTGGCGGCTCAGCGGCGCACTCGAAGGCTGGAAGCTCGCGCACTCCGGCACGCTCCACGTGGTCGCCTGCACGACACAGATGCTGGAGTTCTACCAACACCGTTCGCTGTGCGGCTTCAGCTTCAACGAGATCACGTACTGGAACTGGGACGTGCGCATCTGCCGCTCGTGCCTACTCGCCATCGCGTTGCGAAAACTAGCCGCACCGCCCAAATCGTAGGGAAGGAGGAGACGATGGAACTGGAATGGTACGGCTGGATCTACGGCATCGGCATTGCAGTGTCGGCGATGGTTCACTCAACTCGGCACGGCATTCGAGTCGCAAGGGAGAGAGCGGAAGCGCGCGAGCGCAGCTGGAAAGATGACATCGACCAGAAGCAATTCCAGTGGCATGGCTACGTTGCCGCTGTCGTCTTCTGGCCATGCGTCTTCTGGATGCACGCAGTCGCGTTGGGCCTGAGCCCGTACGCAAGACGACGCGCGAAACTCGAAGACGCACAACGGCGCCTCACGACGGAAGCGACTGAGAAGATGCCAATGGCCAATGGCCACGGGCGAGGATAGTTCGCCGCAGAGCTTCTTCTCGGGCAGTCCCCGCGCGGGGTAGCCGCACGATTCACGACGCCCAAAGAAGTAACGCGAGCCGCCCACAGTGCGACAACCAAGAACGCAACGCGAGCCATGACCCATGACGGCGAGACGATTCGGCACCGCCCGCTCAGCGCGTGGAACGCGTTCGCGGTGCTACACGCCGACGCGTTCGAACGACTCGGGTGCGTTCGCATCGACACGGCGTCCTTCAACAATCTGCTACACGCAGCGTACGCGGTGGGCATTGTCGACCGCGCAGACGCGAGCACGTGGCGAGTCCTCGACCTCGAAGCGTGGGAAGAGACACTGCTCGCGACCGACGCACGGCTCCGGCTAGCGAACGTATGAAGCGCGAGATCAACTGCCAACGCTGTTGGCGCAAGTGGGCCGAGACGCGACCCGGCCGCCATGAGCAAATCAAATTCGCGTTCGGGCTCGTGCGCGATGAGATGCTCCACTGCGACGGCTGCAACGAGTACCTACTCCGAAACACGCTCGCGGTCGCGGTGTCGATCTGGAGCAGTAACTTGCTCGACGCCTACCGCGACTGGGAAGGCGGGTACCTCGAACTCGTCACCGAGACAGAGGCCGACGCAATCATGCGCCTCAGCGGAGCCGGTTGAACGCTACGAACCGAACGCTCGACGCGTCGTAAAGCGCACTACAAAACCGATGCCCAAGCGTATGAAAAAACTTGCAACAGACCTGACCACCGAGGAAGTGTGGGCCAAGCTACATAAACTCGACATCTGGGTTTCAATCCGAGAGCTTATCGCCGCGGGCATACTCGGGAAGGAGTCCCGCCCGACCTGGAAAGGCGAGTGGGAAATCCTCGTACCCGACTTCGATGATGCAACCCGCGCGCTCGATGCGCAGCGCCGGCTCAGCGGCCTCGAAGCGTGGGAAGAAAGTTGTTCACAGCTCGCCGAAATAGGAGCAGACGCACAAGTCTATTGACAATACGGGTACCGATCGAGGTACAGTCGCAAAGGACTTGCGGCGAGGTAGGCCCTCCCCGCAAAGTTAGACGGTCAAAGAAGAGCCCCTCCGGCTCTATGGGGGTGCGTGCTGGTTGTTCGAGGTCTTGGTTTCTCTTCTTTTCCGTCGGATCGCGAGCACGGCCTACAGAACGCACCCCCAGAGAGACGGAGGGATTCTTGTCGACAAAGCACGGACCAGACTACAAGAACCTGGCAGCGTGCAAGGGCGCGGTCACGCGCCTGCGCAAACGTGTCGAACAGCTAGAGGCTGACCTCAAGCACCAGGAGTGGGCCGCTGGCCGCTACCTCTTCGACGCCTGCATGTTCCGGCGCCTCCTAGCCGAACGCTTCAATCTCGAAGGTCGGACCCTCCTAGACGCGCTGGCCGAGGTGATCCGCCTCGAAGAGGGCGAGGCCCTCATGGAGGACGGCAGAATCGTGCTCCTGAAGCGGTACCACGATGAGTGGCTGCCGGATCGATTCGGCACAGTGGGCGAACGCCCGCCGTGCGCGTGGGACCACTCGGTCAAGGCTGAAGAAGCCCGCGACGAAGAAGCCATTGCACACTTGCCGCCCGACGAGCGCGCGAGAATACGATGCGTGCTCCGCAACGAGGGAGGGGACAAGTCATGACGCTCCCACAGAAGCGACGGAAGCGTTACCCACGACAACGCCGCGCACCGCGAATAGCACCCGAGATCGCGGGGACCGTCAAGATGTCGACCGAGGAGTGTAGGAAGTTCCTCGGCCACGGAGCGTTCCTTCTGTGGCTGAAGCTCCTACACTGCCGAGACCGCGAGGGCTGGACCCACGTCACGTACCCAACCCTCGTCGAGTTCCACGTATTGAACCGCGAGGGGAACTGGGTCGGCTTCGAGCGCCAGACGCTGAAGCAGATCGAGAAGGCGTTCCAACGGCTCAAACGCGCCGGTGTCGTGAGGAACGTGCGTTGGTTCAAAACATGCGCCGCCGCCAAGCCGGTAATGCAACGAGTCGTCCACGGCTGCTGGTCGGTCGGTCGGAGGCTCGGTTGGACCCCCACCTTTCCCGGCGAGGTCTGGCGTGGGATCAAGTCACTACCAACACGAGGCGGGGCCCGCCCCGGGGCGGGCCGCCCGCGCACCAAACCGGGCCCCGAGCAACCCAGGATTTCGCGTAGTTGCCGGACCCGATCCGAATTCAAAACGGGGGACATAGGGACCCCGAATTCAAACGGGGGGGATAATAAAATAGATCCTATTATCGGGGCCCACAGGTCGAATTCTTTTCCTTCGGAAAAGAATGGCGGCGAAACGCCGCGGTCTGAAATTCTTTCAACCACACCCTCTCTCGATACGATGTCAAGCGAAAGACCTGCGGGCCCTCAACCATCTACGACGGAGCCATCAAACGGCGACGGTTCCGATGGGCGCGGGTCCCCGCCGTCGCGGAGTGTTCCGACGTACCCCAGCTCAGACCTGATCATGCCTGCGATGACACCGGGTCCGCCGCAGCTCGACCCCAATGCGATGGAGGTCGAGTGGGCTGATCGATTGGCGCAGGCGTACCGGGGAGCGGCCGAGGCGCTCACGGGGAAGCGGTGCTGGGTATTCACACGTGGTGACATCACACGGTCGAAACACTACGCTCGACTGGTCGCGGCGGCTCGCGCGCTCATCGAACACGAGATCCCTCCGGCGGCTTGGGCGTCGTTCTCGTTCGACGTCTGGTGCGACTACACCAGGAGCGACAAGAAGAAGCCCCCGCCGGTGACGTGGGTCTTCGCCGAAGGTCGCGTACACAAGAACCGCGGCTGGTTCCGCAGTGACGGTGCGGGTTCGGGTATGGGCGGTCGGGCAGTCCTTGGTGAAACGCATCGAGCGTTACTCATACGGTACGCACAGATGCGCTGGGAGCTACGCGTGACCGCCGCCGAAGACGTGTCGGGAGTCGTCGAGAGGTTCTTCCCCGGTGACACGTATGAGCGTATGGTCGAAACTTCGTTGCGCGAGGCCGAAGATATACAGACGTCGCTGCGGCACCGGGCGACGTCGGGGCAATACCTGTGGGGCTGAGGCGCTGATCCCGTGGCAGGTCAGGAGACCTACGGGTTCGACCCGGCGTTCGAGCGTGCAGTCATTGCGCTCAGCTGCAGCCGGCCGCGTTTCTTCGGACGCATCGGCCGCGCGCTCGACCCGAAGATGATCATGAACCCGATCGCGAAGCTCGCGCTCGAAGCAGCGCAGGCGATCGGACGCGACCTCGGGCGCGGGCCTAGCTCTAGCGTGCTTGTTATTCAACGGCTCCGCCGTTGGATGGAGGAGGGCAAGGTCACGATCGAACAGCTCCGCGCCGTCGGCGGTCTGCTCGACGACGCGGACGACGTCGGCCTGCCACCGACGGACGAGACCGCGGATGAGGTTGCCCCGTTGCTCAAACGTCGCGCGCAAGCCGACGTGGTAACGCTCGCGATCAACGAGTACCAGAAGCGCGGGGACTTCGACCGCGTCGTCGAGACGCTCGCGAAGGCGCAGCGCGTCGGCATCGTCGACACGTCGGAGGGCATCCGCATTGGTACAGCTTCCTTCGGGGAGATCGAACGGCTGCGGCATATCAAGCGGCTGCCGACGGGCGTACCCGAGCTGGACGCGATGCTGAGTGGTGGACATGCGCGTGCCGCTTTGGGCGTCGTCGTCGGCGCGGCAGGTGACGGAAAATGTCACGCTAAAGGCCAGGGCATCCTGATGTCCGATGGTACGATCAGGAAGGTCGAGGACGTGTGCGTAGGGGACCGTTTGATAGGTCCCGATGGGAAGGTGCGAAACGTTCTACGAACGAACCGAGGCCACGGTGAACTGTTCGACGTCGTCCCGCTGCGTGGCGGCACCCCCTGGCGCGTCAACGCCGACCACGTGCTGACCCTCACGGGGTCGGGTCGGTACGCGGGTGAGGTTGTCGACGTATCGTTGCGCAATTGGTCCGCTTGGTCACGACAACGTAAGCACCTCTTCAAACTCTTCCATATTGGTGTTGAGGAATTCGAAGGAGTGAGTAGGGTTCGTCTACCACTTGACCCCTATTTCCTCGGAGTCCTTCTCGGCGACGGTTCGCTTCAGAACGACCTCCGTATCACCTCGGCCGATTCTGAAATTCGCGACATGGTCGAGTTCGAGTGTCGGCGTTTCGACCTGCGTCTCAAGGTCTACGAACACGATCGCGCACCCTCGTACGAGCTGGTCGGCCAGCGCGGGCGGAAGAATCCTGTGCGGGAGATCGTTCGTGGATTGGGACTGTGGGGAACGAAGAGTGGTACGAAGTTCATTCCACAGATTTACAAGGTGGGATCCGTCGCAGCACGGGCTGCTCTGCTCGCCGGGCTGTTAGACACAGACGGCAACACCAATAAGTCGGGTATGGAGTTCACCTCGAAGTCGCGTCAGCTCGCGGGTGACGTCGCCTTCGTCTCTCGTAGTTTGGGCTTTGCGGCATCCATTGCGGAAGTAGAGAAGTGTTGTACGAACACCGGCGCGGTCGGTACTTACTACCGTGTGGGGATCTGGGGAGATGGTTTGGACCTGCTACCGCTCCGGTTAGAACGCAAGCGACCGTCCGAGCGCCGACAGAAAAAAGATCACCACGTGACTGGTTTCGTCGTCGAACCCGTGGGGGAGGGAGACTACTACGGCTTCTCGCTCGACAGAGACAGCCGCTACCTGCTCGACGACTTCACGGTTACACACAACTCGATGATGCTCTCGCATATCGCGGCCAACGCGCTGCTTGAAGGGATGAGCGTCCTCTACGCGACGCTAGAGCTGCCCGAGGCGGAAGTGCTCGCGCGTTTCAAAGCGAACCTGACCGGGCTACCCATCAACGCGATCCTCGATGGCTCGATGGAACAAGCGAAGTCGCGTATCGCGGAGCTAGAGACACGGCTCGGCATCGGGTACGTCCAGGAGTTCACCCCCCACACGACGACCGTCGCCGACCTAGGTGAGTGGGTGACGCGTTGCGAGGACACAATCGGTAGCGGCATCGACGTCCTCATCGTCGACTACGCGGACCGCCTGAGCGCACCGACAGAGAAGTCAGAGTACCAAGCGATGCGCGTTGTTTACGAGGAGCTGCGCCAGCTCGGGGTCGATCGCAATTGCTTCAACTGGACCGCATCACAAGCATCGCGACAGCAGAAGGGGTCGAAGCGAACTGATCTCAACCATGTTGCCGACTCGATGCACAAAGTCCGCATTGCCGACCTAGTCATTACCCTGAACGTCAAGGGTGAAGACACGGACCTTCTCGAATACTACATCGCGAAGCACAGGACCGGGCGGTCCCGTGTGATCGTGGGACCGCTGCCCACTGAGTTCGAACGCGGTCGAATCTCACCGGTTCAGCGCACGACGGGCTACTGACCAGGAGCACCCATGACGTACGTCCCTCCGAAGTACAATGACATGAAGTGGGGTGGCATCGAAGACGCTGCGGTCGCGTGGCAGTGCGAGACATGGGAGATCGAGCGCTGGGTTGCCGAGGGGCGTATCGTCGGTTTCCTCAAGCGCGCGGACGCGGGTTGGATTCTACCGATCACGAAGTACGGTCGCGAGTTCATCGCGAGACTGAAGCACGAAGACATGCTCGCCGGTGATGCGCGCCATCGACTCGAAGCAACACACGCCGAATGACCGAAGAAGACAAACTGGTTCTGACCGCACTCAGCGAAGCACGGCTCGGGACATCCGGCTGGTGGCGGGGCGAGTGTCCGTTCTGTGAGGACCGTGTCGGTACCGCCGACAAGCACGGAGCGTTCGGCGTGCGCGCCGCGAACGGCGTTTTTCACTGTTTCAGATGCGGCATCGTCGGCCGGCTGCGCGAAGTCCCCGACACGCACTGGCGCGAGCCGAAGGAGACCGATGAGCCGGACGCTGTCATCGAACCGCCCGGGAGCTTCCTACCCCTCGCGGAAGAGCCAGCCGCGAGCGCGCTCATCGCCCGGCCAGCACACCAGTACCTTGCGCGGCGTAGCGTGACACGGACAACGATCGCCGAGGTCGGCATTGGCTTCTGCCCGAGTGGGTTCTACAGTGACCGCATCGTAGTTCCCGTAGCATCGGTCGACGGCGATGCGTGGGTTGGCTGGGTCAGCCGCGCGTGGGTGAAGTGTGAGCAGCCCTACCTGTACCCGAAAGGAATGAAGCGGACGATTCTGTTCAACCACGCGGCAATCCTGAAGGAGTCCGACGATCCCATCCTCGTTGTCGAGGGCGTCTTCGATGCACTGCCGTATTGGCCGGACGCGGTTGCGTGTCTGGGCAAACCTACGCAGCTACAAATGGTCGCGCTCGCGTCGGCGCGTCGACCAGTCGTCATGGCGCTCGACGGTGACGCGTGGGAAGAGGGCTGGGCCCTCGCACAGCAACTTCGATTCGCGGGTACGCGAGCAGGGAACGTACGGCTCCCGCCATGCTTGGACCCGAACGATGTAGATCCGAGCTGGTTGCGGAGCGAAGCCCGCGCTTGCTTGAACTAAACCAACGAGAAGGGAAGGCTCATGAGGGGAATGACAGTGAAAGCGTTAGTAGCGGACTGTGTTATCGGAGGGAAGTCGCGGGAGATTCGGTATGCCTCCGCTGGAGGACACGGTGACCTCATCATCAAAGGACTCACGATCGATGAGGCGATGGACGTTCTCCGCACAGCGACGGGTGACATGGTCGAAGCTCCGAAGTCCACGACCGTTGCACCGCCGCCTGCGCCCACGCCGGCTCCGACGTCTGCGCGCTCGGTTGTCGAAGCGCCGCCCGAGCCCGCCGAACCAGAGCTGGTCGTTGCGGACGAACCCGCGACCGAGAACGATCCGTTGCCCACGACTCCGCCGGAAGCCAAGGTGCAATCCGAGAGCACGCCCTCGGGTGCGCAGCCGGAACCCGCGCCGACGAACGGCAAGGGCAACGGCGACAACAGCGAGCAGGACGCGCTCATCGCACAACTGCAGGGGCACAAGCGCATCCTCCATATCGTCAACGTCCTGGTCGAGAACGGATTCAAGACGTCGGAACAGGTCCTCGCGAAGTGCCAGGAGTTCCGCGCGCACGTGCCTGCGCTCGAACGGATCACGCCGTCCGACTTCGACGAGCGCATCAAGCGCGTCTACGAAGTCCTCGATGCCGGCGCGGCCGGATGAAGCTCGTCTCTCTATACGGCCCGGACCGACGGTTGGCGATCGAGAGGGAGGAGCCTCTCGACGTCAACCCGAACTGCGAACTATGCGACCTGTACAACTCCGCGCGCAACGTCTGTCTCAACGCCGACGGTGAGCCCGGTGGCGCGCTGCTCATCGGTGAGGCGCCGGGGAAGAACGAGGACATCTCTAAGCGGCCGTTCGTTGGCAGGGTGGGGAACTACTTGCGCGGCCTCGTCGCGAAGTCGTGGGACGGGCCGGTCGCGTTCGACAACGGTGTACGTTGTTACCCCGGACGTGAGCCGCCCTCGGTCGCCAGCATCAAGGCGTGTCGGGGTTACCTCGCGCAGACGATCGAGGAGGTGCAGCCGAAGCGCGTCATCGCTCTTGGTGGCAAAGCCGCGCACTCGCTGCTCGGTCGCAAGACCAAGATCATGTCGGTGCGCCGCGGCTACGCGTGGCTCTGGAACGACGGCGCGCAACCCGTGCCCGTCTTCCTCGTACCGCATCCGTCGGCGGCGCTACGCAACCGTTTCGTCCGTCAAGAGTTCGAGGCCGATCTCGAATGGGCCTTGACCTGTGACGAGCCCGCGCTGCCACCGTGGGATGAAGAGGTGTGCGTCGTGGAGACCGAGGCGGACGCTATGCTCGCCAATGCCGAGCTGCGCGCTGCGAAGTGGATCTCGTTCGACTACGAGACCGCAGGCCGCCAGTTCGATGGCGAGTTCACAGCGCTCGTCGTCGGTCTGTGCGCGTACGGTTCGAACCGTCCCTGGGTTTGGGACCACGTGAGCTTGGAGAATCCGGCCACGCTTGCTGTGCTCCAACGCCTGCTCGCGGATCCCACGGTTGCGAAGGTCGGGCAGTACGTGAAGTACGACATGCTGTCGACGCGGTGCGCGCTCGGAACTGTCGTCAACAATATACATGGCGACACGCGACTCTGGCGAAAGCTCATGGACCCCGAAGCCGACGCGAAGCTATACGTGATGCAAGAGCTGGTCGGCATGGGTGGCTCGAAGGACGAGGTCACCGCGGCGCTCGCGAAGGGAATGCGCGCCGTCAACAAAGCGCTCAAGGATGGTCCCGCGCACGAAGGTCCAACGCTTCTCGATGGGATGCCCCCCGCGATCGACGCGGCGATCAGGCTTGGGGGTGACCCAAAGCGCTACCAGTATTCGTTCCTGCCGTGGGCGACGCTGGTACGCTACGTCGCCCTCGACGCTGTTTCGACCGCGCGCCTCTCCGAGAAATTCGAGGCGGAGCTGGCGGTAGAGGAACCGGGTCTACCGCGCATCTGGAACAAGATCGTGCGCCCCTGCATCTCTGCGCTCGAACGCGTGGAGAATTGGGGCATCGCGATGGACGCGGATGCGATCCGTCACGTGCAGACGCACTTCGGCGCGAAGGTTGAAGAATCCCGACAACGTCTCGCTGCATACGGGAACTTCAATCCGAACTCGCCCAAGCAGCTCGGTGAGTTCTTGTACACGAAGCTCGGGCTCCCGGTCTCGAAGCTAACGAAGACAGGCAACGCCTCGACCGACAAGGAAGCGCTCGAAGCGATCCGCGGTAGCCACCCAGTCGTTGACGATGTCCTCGCGTGGCGAAAGTACGGGAAGCTGAAGGGCACGTACGCTGACGGCCTCTACGATGCGATACGCGGAGACGGACGCATCCATGGCGACGTGAAGCCGGACGGCGCGCGGTCCGGGCGGCTCTCGATGAGCGACCCGAACCTACAGAACATTCCGACAGACAAGGAAGCCGACGGGAAGATGATCCGCGACTGCTTCATCGCGCCGCCGGACCACCTCCTACTCTCATGCGATTTCT
>LAZR01001957.1_pt1 | contig 12423 bp, 19 predicted proteins | sample 329461 | NCBI WGS metagenome assembly LAZR01 (sample SAMN03002196, study PRJNA259156) | marine sediment metagenome | biome: sea floor; feature: Hydrothermal impacted sediments; material: marine sediment; isolation source: Loki non-amplified sample from Loki's castle hydrothermal vent sediment ...
AGTGCTTGGATTACGGCCTTAGCGTTTTCGGGCAACGTGCCCACCGTGGATTCGGCCGACGAGACTTCGGTCTTTTCAACTACGGACATGAAACAGTTCTCCTTTGGAAAGTTGAAACCTAAACACAAACCAAGTCGGGAGTTTTCGATGGATGAAGCAACACAAAAACGGATAGACGAAGGATGGAACGACCTCAAGTCAAAACAGGGCCCAAGTGTTCCGGCTTTATTCAAACAAGCAATTGACGAAGCCACGGGCAAAATCATCGTGGAACTCCAGAAGATTCGCAAAGTCCTTGAACAACGGTAACAACCAGGGTGGGGGGTATCGGTAACGACCCCGCGATTGCTATGTGGTCGTGTAAACCGCCCTGGCTATTGTCCTGCGAAACCATCGGAGTGGAGGGTAACCGTGAGGCCCCTGGTAGCTAACCATGTTTTTTCAAGCCGCATGTTCTTGCATGTGCGCCGGGTTGCATGGAAGGCTCCGGTGAAACCACTCCGATGATTTCACTTTTGACCGTCCCGTATCTTCTATCTTGACGAACATGCCGGATATTCTATAATAGGAGCCATGGAAATGCAAGGTCAAGAACTCATTGAACTGGTGGCTGCCAACATCCGCGCTCGCCGGCTGGAGCTTCACTTGACACAAGAAGAACTTGCCGACCGACTCCAGATAGGTCAACCATATCTCTCGGACATTGAGAACGGAAAACGCTCGTTGACCCTTGTGACTGTGGCGCAGTTCGCAGAAGGGTTGGAAGTCACGCCGTCCTATCTCCTTGCTGGGCAACCGGTTGTGGCAATCTCAAAATAATTGCCAACCTGGGGTTGACCGTTATGCCCGATATGCTATAACTGGCAATCGTGATTGACTGATATTGGCACTCTGGCTGACCTTCACCGGCCGCCCGGGTGCAAGAACCCCGGCTGAAACGCCCCAGGAGAACGGGAAACCGAGGCCAAACGCTGATTCGGAGCCGGTGCAGCGGAAGCACACCGCACGTCTAACAGCATCCTGACGTCTCGCAGCCCTGTCCTCGTGGCGATTCCGCCCCCGAACTCACGGATAGGGATGCGCAATGGCCCGTTCCGCGATGGTCCCGTTTGAGATCGTGAACTTTGATGCGCCGGTACCACAGGAAGCCATCGATCTAGTGGCGGCACTGTTGCTTGATGCCGTCGAAACAGCAGAGAAAAAAGATGAACACGCGAGAACGGACGCATCCGTCCCCTGATGGATTCGGAAGCATTCACGCCAACGAAATCTTGCCGTTGCGCGAAGTTGCTCGTCGTTTGGGGTGGGGGCAGAAGACGATTCGTTCGGCGCAGAAAGCCGGGCTGAGGGCTATCGAATTCGGCAGACTCAAGTATTGCTTGGGTGTTGATGTTATCGAGTGGTTTGACAGCTTGGATGGAGATGATTGAGACACGACTACCTAAGAAGTATGGATTGCCGGCCTCTGCCAATTCGCATGGTGCGATGCGGTATGCCTTTATCCTTTTTTGTTAGGAGCCTCTGATATGGCTACTGCTACTCTACCTGAAGCGGTTGAAGCGTCCACGTTGTTTCGTCTCTCGAATTCTGAAACGGTCCCCCTGGACCTGGCGATTGCGAGAAAGCATCGCGACATGCCCGGTTCGCCGACGGAACGGGAGTTGACGCCAAAACGGCTGAAGCACTTGATCGACAAGATCAAGCAAGGTTTGTTTGTCTGCCCGTGTTGGGCGGTCGTCCGCTACAAGAGCATTGACTACCGGATGAACGGTCAACACTCTTCAACAGCACTTTGCGACGCGCACGAGTTTTTCCCCGAAGGGTTGTCGGTTCACGTCGACACCTACGAAGCCGACACCGAAGCCGGTGTTGCTCAACTCTTCAGGCAATTTGACGACCGGGTAAGCGGCCGAAGCGGATTGGACATCAGCGGGGCCTACCAAGGGCTGTTTGATGCGATCCGCCACGTCCCGAGAAAAGAGGCATGGCAAGCCGCGAAGGGTATTTCGTGGTTCGTTCGGACGATTGAAAAGATGTCGATTGTAACGGGTGATGACGTAGGTGAACTATTTATGGTTCGTCTTTACGATGGTTTCATCGAATGGCTTTCCGGGGTGATGACCATCAAAACGCCCGAAATGAGGTCTGATCCTGTCATCGGTGCGATGTACGGGACGTTCCTAGCTTCTGAAGAGCGCGCTCGTTCGTTCTGGAGCGCGGTTGCCCGTGGTGGCGAAGAGGACGGGACTGCCCCTTCTCAATTGTCGATCCAGTTGGTTGCTGCCAAAGGACAAAAGAACCCGGATAAGAAGTTGGTGCCGATGCAACTGTACGGTATCTGCGTACGGGCCTGGAATTGCTATGTCGACGGCGATACTCCGAAAGCTGCATTTACCCAGCAGAAGAAGAAGCCGTTGCCTGAAATAGCATCCTAGCATCGGTAACCGGTCTGCGGGGCTGGATCATCGCGGCCCCGCAGACCCCTTTTTCGAGGATATAGATTGATGACGAACGCAGTCAAGGTCAGGAAAGCCAAACCAACGACCGAACAGACGTTTCGCGCCAAGTGGACTCAGATTACAGAACGGCATGAAGCTCTGGTGGAACGTGCCGAGTCGTACTTGGATCAGGAAGCAGCCAAGCTGTTCTTTCTCAGCAAGGGCAGTCTCACACAGGAAGCGATGGCGGAGATTGTTGGGAAAAGTGAAGCGTGGGTTTCACGTCGAGTCCAGTTTGGGGCGTTTTTACAGTTCTTGCCCATGGGCAAGAATCACAAATCACCCCCAAAAAACCTCTCAGAGAGACGATTCCGCGGATACTGGGAGAAGACATCCGGCGGCAACCACAACATCCGGTTCAAGCAAGTGGCCGCGATGATGGAAGAAGAGGTGACTCTGACGGCCCCGTCGAAAGAAATCAACGACGGGATCAACGACAAGTTTGCAGACGGGAAGTGGCATCACCACGACAAGCTGCAGGCCGCCTTGTGTGGCAACGGGGACGAGACTGCGCTTGCGTATGCTTTGAGTCGAATCCGGCTTCAGAACACGGGCAAGTTGATGCTAGAGGAAAGGCTGTCTACGGGCGGCAAAAACAAATACCGGTTCACGAAATTGACAGACAAGCTGTACAGGACGCGGATCGCAACGCTGATTGCTGAGTTGGAGCCGTTTCTGAAAGATGCCATACAGCACATCAGATTTGAGATTCCAGTGGATGCCAACAAGATGACTCGCCACGATCTCGAAAACATTCGCCGGGTCATCGAATCGTATCGAAACTAACATGACCAATCACACACGATAACCTAACCCCGGCGGAAGCATCCGCATTACCGGCACTTCCGCCCCAATCAACGCAGGGTCGCGATATGTCCCCCCCACGGTCGGGTGTCTGCGCATACCAACATGCGCAAAGTAAGGTATCATTGAATTGCGCCCCCGGCGCTTCACCACGGATGGTCATGGAGATGCACCGTGACCCTGTCCAACTTTCTTGCCAATATCTACGTGCCAGCCAGACTCGACTTGCGACCGTCGAGTATCGAGCAGCTCGCAGTCACCATTCGTCTGCTGGACCGACACCTGGGCCGCCCCGCGAAGGTTGCCGAATTGTCGACCCAACTCGTTCGGCAATTTCTTTTCGTCTACCGCAGCCACGTCGCACCGGCAACCGTCAACGACAAACGCCGTCACCTGATGGCACTCTGGCGATTTGCCCACGAAGAGGGTCACTGCCGAAACGCTCCAGGGAAGATCGCCACAATGAAGGAACCGCAGCGTTTGCCGGAGGCTTGGACGATTACGGAAATCGAGGCGTTGCTGGCCACCTGCCGGGCATTGCCGGGCGACGTCGGAAGCATCCCGCGACGGTATTGGTGGGCTGCTTGTGTGCTGACCGTCTACGATACGGGCGGGCGAATCGGGGCCGTGCGATCAACCCTGACAGCAGACTTCTCCTGTGCAGAACGGTGCCTTGTCGTACGCAGCGAGGTCGACAAGTCGTATCGGGATCGGCTCTTCTGGTTGTCCGATCAGACCGTGGCAGCCATTGCAGCTATCCACGACCCGCATCAGCCGGAACTCTTTCCGTGGCCGTACTGCCGACAGTATCTATGGCGATTCTTTCGCCGACAGATTGTAGAGCCAGCGGGCCTGCAAGCAACAACTCGCGGGATGGGTCTGTTTCACAAACTCCGACGAACGACGCTCTCTTATCTTGCAGTACAGGATCTGGCGATTGCCCAACAGCAGGCCGGTCACAGCGACCCACGACTGACGCTACGTCGCTACGTGGACCCGAAGATTGCTCAGACCCGCTCGGCAGTAGACATCCTGCCCCGACCGAATCTCGACTGACACTTCTCGAGTCTCATTTCCACCCCGCCTCGCGCCTCCTTGCTGCTTCTGCGCGCGGGGCGGGGGTTTCCGTCGTAGTTCTTTTGCCGTCGGGCGTGCGGGTTCGCCCGGCGGCTGTTCACCGGGATGGCTGCTGGTTGCCCGCGTGGTCTCATAAGCCATGCTACGCAGGTTCGATTCCTGCTCCCGGCACTAGGGCTGCCTGCCGTTCAAATCGGCAATCGTCAAGCGGCGAACACTGGAGGCGTAAGTCCACACTCTCAGGTGTCAGTTCGAGTCTGACTCCCTCCGTCGGAAGCGGGCAGAGGGATAGTGTAATGGCAGCACAGAGGGCTTATTCAAATAAAGCACGGCGGCGGCGTACCGCTCCACAAACTGCCGCGACCCGAAACCGGCTGTACGTAGCCTCGGGCCGCGAATCATCCCTTGGAGCCCGACCGGGAAGCAGCACTCCCGAGGTTTATGCGGTGGATTTACCGCAACGCAGCCATGCGAGACACGCGGGGACGTCGCCCGCCGAAATGGCAAGTCGGGTCGCTGTGCTGTTCTCTTTGCCCACGTATCGGAGTCGCGTGCTGGACATGAGCGCGATGGGCGGCGGAATGTCGCTACAGATCGGTTTCACCGACCGACAGACGCAGCCGCCGAACGATACATTTCCCAACGAACGACAAGCCCGATGCAGGGGGCGCGACGTGTGGCGCAGGGGTCCTCAGCCGTTCAAGCGTCGCTCGGTTCGTTGGGCGGCCCGCCGGGAGCCGCAATCCCGGCACAAGTCCTTGTTGGACATGGGTCATTCCCCGCGGAGGGTTCAATTCCCTCGCAACAATGGCACGCGAGGGCGGTTCGATTCCGCCTGGGGACACTTGGAGCGGCGGTGTGAGAGTGTGGCCGGTCCCGGAACCGGTTGCCGGACACGCGCCTCGGTATCTTGCGGGTCGCTACCGCTCGGCCGGGGAGATGCTCGTTCGATTCGGGCCCGCTCCACTTACTACAACCCTAACCCTCACGGAGGCCATGGCCATGAGTTCTGGTGAGGACAAATCGACAAGCAAAGTAAAAGTATGCGTTGTCTGCGGAACCCCGTTGATCGAGCCTGGCGGATGCGCGGGGACGGGAATGTGTGGGCCGTGTTGTACGGGAGACGCCAGCACAGCAGGAGAGTATTGATACAAAACCAACCATCGCGGCGGCGGCGTGGCAGCGCTGGCTTCGTCCACTTGGCGTTGAGAACCGAGTAGGTCGGAGTTGTCGCCTTTTCTGCTTGATCATGGTCTGCCAACCTAGAGCAGCGGATCCGGCTCGTCGCGATGGTTTTTGAGACAAAAGGACAAAGCGATGACTGGTAAAGCGTGTTGGTACCGAGAGAGTAAGACCGCTCCCTGGCGAGGCGGTACGCTGCTGCACTGGGGATTGAACTACGAGGAGTTTGAGGCCGGTCCAGGCAACTTCACGGTCGCGGTCATCGTAGATGACGAAACGCAGGTCGTGACCTACCACCACGCAAATGACAACCTATGTTTTGCGGCAGCGCCACCAAGTACCCATTACGGAGGAACGACATGAGCGACAAGATGCGTTGGCGATACGGGGATACCAACCCCGTGTGGGCGGCCGTCGATTCAGAGACGGTGATTGAAATTGGCGACCTGCTTTTTCAAGACGAAGACGATGCCAAACCGGCGTCAATGATCCGAGATCACTTGGGTCCTGCTGAGGCGATTGGAGCAACGCTTACTCCGCAAGAGTTGCAGAAATCTTTCGCCAGCAACTTCCTGGGCGTGGCCATGCAGCGAAGTCGCAACGGCGACATCACGACGATGCGCCTAGCCACCACCGGCGTGTTCGAGTTCGATTGCTTCGGGGGGACCTTCGAGTTGGGCGATCTGATCGGAGTGGATTATGAATTACCGGCAGAGCATCCCGACGTCGACGGTGCTTCCGAGACTTGCAGAATCTTGAGTCAGCAGGTAACCAAAGTCGCCGACAGCAAGTTTGCCATCGGTCGAGTCGCCAAGCGCAAGGCCAGTGCGACCACTAGCGTGCTGATCGACATTCGCTCGACCGTAATGACCGGCGGCGTTGAGGGTAGTAGCCGCAGCGGGGTGTAGTTAACAACAAAACAACCATCGCGGCGGCGGCGTGGCAGCACGTCGGGTCAAACCCAATTAGCGTTGGGTTGAGTTTAGCCAAAATAGCAGTCCGAAAGCTGTCGAGTACGACTTGCGTGGAGGTCTTGGAGTCGGGTGTGGAATCCGGCTCGTCGCGATGGTTTTGAAAACGATAGGAGAAGACTTTTATCAGGGAGGCTTTGAACGACACCACTGATTGTAGAGGGTTTTCAGATGTTAGTTTTGTCAAGAAAGGTGGGGGAGCAGATCGTGATTGGCGACAACGTTGTAGTGATCGTCACGGATATCTTGCGCGGGCGGGTGAAGCTAGGGTTCGTCGCTCCTGACGACGTGCCGATTCATCGTCGCGAGGTCTACGACGCAATCAAACGTGAAAACAGGGAGTGCCCCCGGGCCAACAGGACGGTTCAGGCCAACAGGACGACTCGGGGATGAGGACGCGCTCGGAGCGCTATCGCATGATGCAGCGGTGGAATCCAGGACACGGATGAAGCCGCACATTTCAAACGAACACAGGAGGAGACAAGTGGACAACATCAAGATCAAGGTGAGCGTTGAGGTCACACAGCAAACAAGTTCGACTGAATCACGCTGTATCAGCAAACTAGCTGCCGAATTTGGCGGCAGCTTGTCGTATGAAATTATCGAATCGCATGTCCGAAGTATGACCGAGGCGCTACAGGAAGGCTGTCTCCTACAACTTCGGCGCGACGAAGTACTGCTGAAGACGGCCGACACCCCAGAACCCGAACCGGTTGCCACCCCCTAACACAGGAGAAATGGTCGTGAAAATCGTACAGCTTAACATTGAGAACTTCATGCGCTTACGGGCCGTGGAGATCACGCCTAACCACCATGTAGTCGAAATCGGCGGGGCCAATAAGGCTGGAAAAACTTCCGTACTTGATGCCATCATGGGTGCTCTTGGCGGCAAGAAGTCACTGCCCGCCGTACCGCTGCGGCGAGGCGCAAAAAACGGACACGTCACCATCGCTCTTGACGGCGACGAATCTAAGGGCTTGCAGCCTATGACGGTTACGCGAACATTCACCGACGATGGCCGCAGTACGTTGGAGATCCGGAGCGCCGACGGCTACAAGGCCCCATCGCCACAGGCAATTCTGGACGAGCTGTGCGGACGAATCGCGTTCGATCCGTTGGAGTTCACCCGGCAGTCGCCCAAGCAACAGGTCGAGACACTCAAGGCGCTGGTGGGGCTCGACTTCACGGAGGCCGACAGGAAGCGGGCTACGCTCTACGCCGAACGGACTGAGGTCAACCGGGACGCGAAAGCCTACAAGCCCGACTGGACGGCGCGGCTACTTATGACGACGCGCCGGCTAAAGAGGTGTCAGTTGCCGATTTGTCCGCGGAACTCACGCGACGGCATGCAGCAAACAAGCAGGTAGACGATGCCTGGGCGGCATTGGCTCGTCACGAACAAGAGCACGGCCTGTTACGGATAGCGGCCGGATCCGCCGCCAACGCTGTGGCGAACTTGCGAGAGCAGCTAGAAGCGGCCATCGGTAAGGCTGATAAGGCGAACGACTTGGTTGATGCTGACCGGGGCGCACTGGACACTCGCAGGCAAAAGGTAGAAGCCACGGCATACATCGACCACGGCGAAGTCGAAGACTGGATCCTTACGGCCGAAGAAACCAACCGGCAAGTTCGGGCCAATCAAGCGGCCAAAACACTGGAAGATCAGTACAAGGTCAAAGCCACGACCAGCGATGACTTGACCGCTCGCATTGAGGACATCGATGCCGATAAGACCCGCCAGGTGGCCGCGGCCGAGTTCCCTGTACCCGGACTGGGCTTCGATGAGAATGGTGTGACGCTGAATGACCTGCCATTCAAGCAAGCTTCGTCGGCCGAGAGTTTGGGCGTGTCCGCGGCGATGGGTTTCGCGTTAAATCCCACTCTGCCCGTAATGCTCATACGTGAAGGGTCGCTGTTAGACGATGGCAACCTGGAGGCCCTGACCCAACTCGTCAAACAGAAGGACGGTCAACTCTGGATAGAGCGCGTCGGCGACGGCGGGGAGTGCAGCGTGGTGATTGAGGACGGGCACGTTCGCGTCGTCACCCCGGAACCCGAACCGGCAGCCACCCCGTAACACCAACCCTACCCCTATCGTGAAAGGAAATTCCAAATGTCGTGGGACAAGTATCAGCGGGCCGCGGAACGCGGCCCCATGTCACTGTTTTGGAAAGTGTTCTTCCCGGTACTGCTGGTTGTCATTGTCTTGGGTGTTGCTGGGTTTGTACTGAATCCGTTTCGCCAGGCGAGTCGAATTCTCAACAAGACAATCAATGCCGACAACGTGATTTACAATTACGAGTGGTTCAAACAGCGGCACGAAGCGATCGGGGCAATCGACGCCAAGGTGGTCGGATCACAATCCGCCGTCAATCAATTCAAGGCCGATGCCGGACCTCGCGACAACTGGCATTTCCAAGATCGCGAGGAATACGCCCGGTTGAATTCCGTGCTGCTTGGCCTACGTCAACAGCGGGCCGATCTCGCCGCTGAATACAACGCTCGGAGCCGGATGACAAACCGGGCAATCTTCAAGGCCGGTGATACGGAGTTGCCGGATTCCATTCCCGTTGAATAAGGAGAAACGCGATGAAGTGCTGTCTTGGAATCATGGTGGGCGTTTTGTTGCTTGCTGGGTGTCGTGAAAACACACACTCTACAGCGCAAATGGAGCAGAATCTTACAGAAGAAAACCAAAAGGTGCTGCTAAAGAATCAGCCCCCGGTCAAGCTGAAATGGTCTCTGGAACGAGAGAATCTCAATAATCGGGCGAACTTGTGGAACGACCCCGCCAAAGTCAGTTACATCTACCTAGTGAGTTTCGGCAAGGTGATGGCCTTTTATCCGTTAAAGGGTAAGGTCTCCAGCGTCAACTCTCAGGTCACCAACCCCTCGCAACTCTCCGATCGGTGGATTACGAAAGGGGTCGACAGGCGCATATCAGGTGTGTTGCCCAGCCCCGCGGAAGACGGTAGCTACGGCACGAATGGCGACGCCGTCTTCTTTTTCACCACTGACGGCACCTACGTTGAGTGGCGTGGTGACTACATGCTCTGCGATAAGCCGCTGAAGCTGTCCACGCCCCCCGCATTGATCCTTGAAGTGAAAGAGTAACACCAACCCTACCCGGTCGACGTGAGACTGAACGATGCCGAGCAACTATCCAGCTCTCCGAGTATTGGCAAGCACTGCACACACCAAGAGTTTCGGTCCATGGCCTGCGCTATACCGGGAAGCGAAGGAAGCAGTCGCCGAAGTTGAGCGACTCCACCACCTGGAGCAAGCGTTTGCGTTCCTTCGCGAGAACGATCTGGGGTTGCGATTGCGGCAGCTTTTCGATGGTGAGTGTTTCGCGACTGCATTCAGGCCCGGCCACGGACAAGAGGGCCGCCGCGTTTCCGGCTCCACCCCCACCGAGGCTATCGTGCGGCTCGCTGCGAGTCTGTCTGAGTCGACGGAAGCCGCAGAAACAACGGGAGGGTGACCATGTACTGCCCCAACTGCCACCGCCCCATCCCCGACAATCCGGGCGACATATCGTGCATCGGCTGCGGTTACGATCCGGCTGACCCGGATCAAGTAGCGGACCGCGATGAGGCTCTGGACCATGCCCGACGAAATGAGAGGTTAATGTCATGAGCACATTCACTGAACCAACAACAGCGACTGAACCGACCCGGGAATCCTGGCTCGCCGAGCGGCGAACGGGCCTCGGCGGCAGCGACGCGCCGGCGGTGCTTGGCATTTCTAGCTGGAGCACGCCGTATGAACTCTGGGCGGAAAAATCGGGCCTGATTGAAGCCGGCGACTTGTCCGACAAGGAGTGTGTCCAGTGGGGCGACCGCCTGGAGGGCGTGATTGGAGAGGCGTACGCGGAGAAGACGGGACGCACCGTAACACGATGGCCTAAGTACACGATCGCTCGCCACAACGAACACCACTGGATGATCTGCACTCCGGACGCAACGCAAGTCGGCCACCCCACGAATGATCCGCCGGGCTTCCAGAAGCGCGGCGACCTCCAGATCAAGACTGCCAATCAATACAAGCTGTGCGAATGGCAGGACGAGCCGCCCTTGGCGTACCAGGTTCAGCTACAGCACGAACTGGCCGTCACTGGGGATGAGTGGGGCACGCTGGCCGTATTGATCGGCGGACAAACCTCGCGAGAGTTCGACTTTCTCCGTAACGAGCGGTTCATTGCGGCGTTGATGGAACAGGAAGAAGCGTTTTGGGATCGCGTCCAGTCCGGCAATCCACCACCAGTAGACGGCAGCAAGGCAACGACGTCCGCCCTACTGAAGCTCCACCCGGAAGATAGCGGCGAGGCGATCGACCTGCCGGCGGAAGCCGCGCAATGGGATAAGGAGCTGGCAGAGGTCAAGGCCAACTTGAAGGCACTGGAGGCTCGCGAGAACGAACTAAAGAACCAGCTACGAGACGCGATCGGCAAGGCCACTTACGGTCTACTGCCGGACGGTGGGCGCTATTCCTGGAAGACTCAAAACAAACAGGGCTACTCGGTAGCCCCGAGCAGTACCCGAATTCTCAGGAGGTTGACAAAGTGAGCACGCAAGCAACTACAGCGACCGGCGTTGGGCCGCCGGTTATGGGCGAATTCGCCCGGAAAGTGTTCGACCAGGAGCCCGCGGTCGCATTGGAACTTGTGCTTGCCGAAAACGAGCGCATCCGCATGGAGTCGCGAAACAATGCAGAGGTGGAGGTGTCGAGTGACGGCTACAAGGTCACGAACCTTGGCGGCATCTATCGGCTCGGCGAACTGTACAGCCGGTCCTGCATGGTTCCGGACGCCTTTCGCGGGAAGCCGGCCGATTGTGCGATCGGCGTCCAGCTTGCTATGCGGTGGGGGATCGACCCGTTCATGCTTTTCCAGAAGATGTACGTGGTACACGGCAAGCCGTCGATTGAATCTCAACTCGCGATCGCACTGGCCAACGCCGCCGGTGTCTTCACCACCCGGATCGCGTACCGGATGGAAGGGACTGTCGACTCGGACGATCGCCGTTGCGTCGCCTACGCCACGATGGATGACACCAATCAAGTCGTGGAGGAGATGGTCTCGGTAGCGATCGCCAAGAAGATGGGGTGGTGGGCCAAGAAGGACAGCTTATGGCCGAAGATGACGGACTTGATGCTCAAGTATCGCGCGGCCATGTGGCTGATTCGCACCAATGCCCCCGAAGTCCTGATGGGCTTCCTGAGCAAGGAAGAGGCCGTAGACGTTGCCGCTGGTCGCGTCAGTGACACACCAGCAGCCCAGCCTAGGTCGCTGGATGATCTGGCTGACCGGTTGGCAACACCGTCCACCGCGCAACCCGTCGCGGACCCCAGCGCCTCCGCCGCAACGGACGACAGTAGCGGCAGCGAGACCACGGATGCAGGTGATCAGTTCAGACTGCTTGAAGAATATCGAGAACTGATCACCGGGGCAGAGTCAATCCTCCGTACCGGGGAGATAGAGAATGGCGCCAGAAAAAACCCTGCACTCACACAGGAGACGCTTGAGCGGCTTAGGGAGTTGTGCTTAGAACACGTGGAAGCAATCCGGTCGAAGCGAGGCAAGGGGAGCAAAAAGAGCCCGCCTCCGATCGACAGTCCTGAAGCGCTCGCCGAAGCGGAAGCCGATCCGCACTCCAAGATCCCCTATTAGAAACCCCCGGCGGGTCGGCGACAATGTTTGTTTTTGTTACCCAAACAAGAAAGGCCGCGGCAAGGATGACGACTCTTCACGCCGCACGGTGCGGCACGCCGGCCCGCCGGATTTTTGCACAACCAGAGAAAGGAACACAAGCGATGGACAGCTACAAGCGATTGCAACAACTACTCGACAGCGGCAAAGACTTCTGCGAGATCGAAGATATTCTCGATGC
>LAZR01001958.1_pt1 | contig 12420 bp, 13 predicted proteins | sample 329461 | NCBI WGS metagenome assembly LAZR01 (sample SAMN03002196, study PRJNA259156) | marine sediment metagenome | biome: sea floor; feature: Hydrothermal impacted sediments; material: marine sediment; isolation source: Loki non-amplified sample from Loki's castle hydrothermal vent sediment ...
TGTCGATGGTCTGCACCGGCAACGCGGCCAGCCGCACCTTCCAGGCGGGGGCCAAATACGGCAACCCCGAATTCATCCAGGTCCATCCCACCGCCATCCCCGGCGCCGACAAGCTGCGCCTGATGAGCGAAAGCGCCAGCGGCGAAGGCGGACGCCTGTGGGTCCCGCGCAAACCACAAGATCGGCGCCTGGCCAGCGAGATCCCCGAAACCGAGCGATACTACTTTCTCGAAGAGCGCTATCCGAAATACGGCAACCTGGTGCCGCGCGACATCGCCACGCGCGAAATCTTCAACGTCTGCACCGCCGAGGGCTTGAGCGTCGAGAAGGACCGCCTGTGCGTCTATCTCGATCTGACGCACATCCCGGCGGCGACGCTCGACTTGAAGCTCGGCGGCATCCTGGAAATCTACGAAAAATTCCAGGGCGTCGATCCGCGCCGGGTGCCCATGAAGATTTATCCTGCCGTGCATTACACGATGGGCGGGTTGTGGGTTGACTATAATTTGATGACTTCGATTGATGGTTTATTTGCCGGTGGTGAAGCTAATTTTTCTGATCATGGTGCAAATCGATTGGGCGCAAGTGCATTAATGCAAGGATTGGCGGATGGTTATTTTATTTTGCCGACAACGGTATCGGATTATTTGGCCCAGCAAAAACCCTTTGATTCAGAAAGAAATTTTCCAGAAGCAGAGCAAGCATTAAAAGCAGCTCAAACACGGCTTGATCTATTATTAAATGCGCCTGATCCACAAAAAACACCCGATGACTTTCATCGCCAATTGGGTCAAATATTGTGGCATGCTTGCGGTATGGCAAGAGAAGAAAAAGCGCTTAAAGTCGCGATAGTTGAAATCCAACAGCTTAGAGAACAATTTTGGCAGCAGGTTAAAGTCACGGGAACAGATACCGAATTAAATCAAACACTAGAACGAGCAGGCCGCGTGGCCGATTTCTTTGAACTTGCTGAATTGATGTGTATTGATGCCTTAACACGAGAAGAATCCTGTGGTTGTCATGCGCGAGAAGAGCATATTACTGAAGATGGTGAAGCACAACGTCATGATGATGATTTTTCATATGTTTCTGCGTGGCAATATAGCGGTAATGCCAGCTTGCCAAGCTTACATAAAGAAGAACTTCATTTCGAATTTGTTAGACCTAATACAAGAAACTACCGATGATTTTTACTCTACATATTTGGCGCCAGCAAGATAGCAAATCAGACGGTTATTTTGAGCAACATGACATTGATGTTGATTTAGAAACCTCTTTTTTAGAAATGCTCGATGCCTTAAATGAGCAACTTATTGTTGCTGGCAAACAAGCGATTGCGTTTGATTTTGATTGCCGAGAAGGCATTTGTGGCTCGTGTAATTTAGTGATTAATGGCGCACCACATGGCAAACATCGCGCGACGACAACTTGTCAGCAATATATGCGTGACTATGCAGATGAAAAAGAGTTGTGGATTGAACCTTGGCGGGCAACGGCATTTCCTATTATTAAGGATTTGATCGTTGATCGCTCGGCATTTGAAAAAATTATCCAAGCCGGCGGTTATATAGAAATGAGAACAGGTTCGGCACCAGAAGCCAATACGATGCCGATTGCAAAACAGGTTGCCGATGAAGCGTTTGATTCAGCAACGTGTATTGGTTGTGGTGCGTGTGTCGCTGTTTGCCCTAATGCGTCTGCAACTTTATTTGTGGCTGCTAAAGTCAGTCATCTTTCATCATTACCACAAGGTCAGATGGATAATCAACGTGCTAAAAAAATGCTAATAGCGATGGAAGGCCAAGGCTTTGGAAGCTGTAGTAATTATCGTGAATGTGAACGTGCTTGCCCTAAAGAAATTAGCGTTAGTAATATTACGACAATGAATAAAGCACTATACAAATCTGCTTAATAAAATTGCCGGAAATTTTAGGTTTACTGCATCAACAACATCATTTTGAAACATTTATGCGTTATCATAGTTATTAAAAATGATGTGTCAGTCGCTAAGCTACTTTATCAAATGGTATAGCTGATAACTTACATAGTGTTGAATTGATATTGTCGGCTGGAATAAATAAATTTTAGATTCATAATCCATAGTGGAAATTATATTGTCCGATAACAACGAACAGACCGAAAATATTGAACATATCGTGGTCGGTTGGCGCGAGTGGTTAGCCTTACCTGACCTCGGTGTCACATCGATTAAAGCCAAAGTAGATACGGGCGCTCGTACCTCAGCGCTACATGCCTTTGCCGTTGAACCTTTTGATAAAAAAGATGAATTATGGGTGAGATTTGGCATGCATCCCTATCAAAACAACATCGAAAAAGAAGTCTGGTGTGAAGCCAAAGTAATCGACCAACGAGCGGTAACTGATTCGGGGGGTCACACTGAACAACGTTATGTGATAGAAACCAATGTGACATTAGGCAAAAAAACGTGGGTGATTGAGGCGACATTAACCAATCGAGATAGCATGTTGTTCAGAATGTTATTAGGACGCACCGCTATGAGTGCTGGTAATATAGTTGTTAACCCTGCAGTGTCCTATCTGGCTGGCCAAACCCTAATCGAACACATTCAAGATTCATTACAAGATGATCTTGAAGGAGCAAAAGAATGAAAATCGGTATCTTATCTAGAAACCCTAAATTGTATTCAACCAGTCGTTTGGTTGAAGCAGCAGAAGCACGTGGTCACGAAGTTCATGTCATCGATACGATGCGTTGTTATATGAATATCACATCAATGAAACCCGAAGTGCATTACAAAGGTGAAAACTTAACAGGCTTTGATGCGGTGATTCCGCGAATTGGTGCCTCGGTAACCTTTTACGGTACCGCAGTATTGCGACAATTCGAGATGATGAATGTTTATCCATTAAATGAATCTGTCGCGATTAGTCGTTCGCGCGATAAATTACGCGCTTTACAATTATTATCACGCAAAGGCATTGGTTTACCCGTAACCGGTTTTGCACATCGTCCCGATGACGTGGATGATTTAATAAAGATGGTCGGTGGCGCGCCATTAGTGATTAAGTTGTTAGAAGGTACGCAGGGCATCGGTGTGGTGTTAGCTGAAACAAAAGGCGCGGCAGAAAGTGTTATTGAAGCGTTTATGGGTTTACAAGCCAACATCTTAGTCCAAGAATTTATTAAAGAAGCAGGCGGTGCTGACATACGTTGTTTTGTTGTTGGCGGCAAAGTTGTTGCAGCAATGAAACGCCAAGGTAAAGAAGGCGAATTTCGCTCAAATCTACACCGTGGTGGTTCGGCTAATCTTATTCGTATTACCCCTGAAGAACGTTCAACAGCCGTACGCGCCGCTCAAACGATGGGCTTAAATGTCTGTGGTGTTGATCTGTTGAGATCTAACCACGGTCCAGTCGTAATGGAAGTGAATTCTTCACCGGGTTTGGGTGGCATTGAAGCGGCAACGGGTAAAGATATCGCTGGCCTCATCATTGATTTCATTGAGAAAAATGCAAAATTAGGCAAGACGAAAACTCGTGGTCAAGGCTAGTTTAGATGGCTGATGTATTAACGATTGCCGGTACAGAAATCAATTTAGGTGAGCGCACCATTATCGATGTTCCACTACCTGATTTATATATGCACACATCCTTAAGCATGCCGGTTGAAATAATTCGAGGTCGCCGTAAAGGTCCTACATTATTTGTCTCTGCTGCCGTGCATGGTGATGAGATTAATGGTGTGGAAATTATTCGTCGCTTAGTGAGGAATAATAAGATTTTGAAAGCCCTGAAAGGCACACTTATTACCATTCCCGTCGTTAATGTTTATGGCTTCATAAATCAATCGCGTTATTTACCTGATCGCCGGGATTTGAATCGTTGTTTTCCGGGGTCTGAACAAGGCTCATTAGCGGGTCGATTAGCGAATGTATTCATGTCCGAAGTCACTAGCAAATGTACGCATGGAATTGATTTGCATACTGCAGCTATTCACCGTGATAATTTGCCACAAATTCGTGCCGACTTATCTAATACAACCGTAGAAGAAATGGCGCTGGCCTTTAAAGCGCCAGTCATTGTTAATTCAAGCTTAATCGAAGGTTCACTTCGTCATGCCAGTATGGGTGTTAATGTTCCGGTTATTGTTTATGAAGCGGGCGAAGCATTAAGATTTAATGAAACGGCTATTAGGGCGGGCGTTAAAGGCGTAATAGCCGTAATGCGTAGCCTAGGCATGTTGCCTGCGCGAGCAAAAACTAAAAAGACTGTTAGACAACCCTTTGTTGCACGATCAAGTGCGTGGGTACGTGCGCCTCAAAGTGGCATCTTTCGGATGATTGTGCCGATGGGGGCACATGTTAATAAAAATGATTTGTTGGGTATGGTCGCTGCACCTTATGGGGCGGAAGATACGGAAAGACCCGTTCTTGCGACCTATTCAGGTGTTGTCATCGGTCGTACAAATATCCCTTTAGTGAATGAGGGGGAGGCGCTGTTTCACATCGCAAGGTTTAATCAACCGGGCGAGGTTGCAGATAGTGTTGATGCCTTTCATTCTGATCTCGATCCGGCTACAGATACTGGTGTTCCAGATGATCTGCCGATTATTTAATACCAGAGAAATATGACAGTGATAGTGCTGAAATAAAATCTTTGCATTTTCGAATAAAAATGTAGAAGATCCTCCGGTTTAACGCTTCTCAAGAGAATAATTGCATATGCATACCACTATGAATTCCATTGTTGACTCTAATCATCAACAGCCGAAACTTGAGTGGGATTCTGAACAAAGTGCCAAGCTTTATGGCGTACGCGAGTGGGGTGCTGATTGTTTTGATATATCCCCGGAAGGTAATGCGGTTGTTAGCGTTCAATTTGGTGATAAAACAGTTCAAGTTCCCCTGATCGATATAGTCGAAGGTATGAAAGAACGCGGCTTAGAAATGCCAACTGTTTTACGTGTCGAAAATCTATTAGATCTACGTATTAAACAGCTTAATGAAGCTTTTGCACGTGCTATTGAACAAGGCGCTTATCAAAACCATTATCGTGGCGTGTTTCCGATTAAAGTGAATCAGCAATGTCATGTTATTGAAGAAATAGCTGATTTTGGTAAGCATTATCACCACGGTTTAGAAGCAGGTAGTAAAGCCGAATTAATTATTGCTTTATCACAATTACAAGATCATGAAAGTTTGATTATTTGTAATGGTTATAAAGATGCTGAATTCATCGACTTAGGTTTATATGCTCGTAAAATGGGCATTAAATGTTTCTTTGTTTTAGAAACCTTATCTGAATTACCGATCATCATCGAACGCAGTCGTGTATTAGGTATTGAGCCTTTAATTGGTGTGCGAATTCGATTGGCATCGATGGTGGAAGGCCATTGGAATGCAGACAGTGGTGACCGTTCTATTTTTGGTCTATCGACCAATGCTTTATTAGAAGTACTAGAGCAATTAAAACAAGCTGATATGTTGCATTGCCTACAATTATTGCACAGTCACTTAGGCTCTCAAATTCCTAATATTCGTAATATTCGTACTGGTGTATTAGAAGCATGTCGTTTTTATGCTGGCCTTATCGAAGAAGGCGCACCGATGGGCTACATCGATATCGGTGGTGGTTTAGCCGTCGATTATGAAGGTACACAATCTAATAGTACGCATAGTATGAACTATGGCTTAGATGAATATTGTTCAAATATTATCGAAACCATTTTAGAAAGTCTTGATCCGCTTGATATTGCTCATCCGGTTATTATCTCTGAATCCGGCCGTGCATTAGTCGCATATTCATCGATGTTGTTGTTTAACGTGCTAGATGTGCGAGATCACAAACCCGGCGTAATTCCAGATATCGCACCGGAAGATAGTGTCGACCAGATTGTTAATTTATATGATGTATTAAAAAACGTTTCGCATAAAAAACTGCAAGAGTGCTATAACGACTCACTTTATTACCGTGATGAAGTGCGTGAATTATTTCATCGTGGACAAGCAACGTTGCGTGAGCGTGCTTTAGCTGAAAATATTTCGTTAGCTATTTTAGAAAAAATTGCCTTGTTACTACCTGAAGCAAAACGGGTTTCACCAGAGTTAGAAACCTTGCCTGAATTATTATCAGATATTTATTATGGCAATTTCAGTTTGTTCCAGTCGTTGCCAGATATTTGGGCAATTGATCAGATCTTTCCTATCATGCCGATTCACCGTCTCAATGAAGAGCCGACGCGTGATGCTGTTTTAGCTGATATGACCTGCGACTGTGACGGCAAGATAGATTCATTTTCACTGGTTGATGGCCATAGTAAAACACTGCCTTTGCACCCCTTACGTGACAATGAAGAATATTATTTAGGCGTATTTCTTGTCGGTGCTTATCAAGAAACATTAGGTGATTTGCATAACTTATTTGGTGATACCAATGTGGTCAGTGTGCGGGTTAATGAAGATGGTAGCTTTGATTTTATTCGTGAATTTCACGGTGATAGCATTGCCGATGTATTAAGTTACGTCGAATACAACCCTAAAACAATGCAAGAACAATTCCGCCGTATTGCTGAACAAGCGGTGCGTGATGGCAAAATTTCAGTGGCAATGCGTCAACAAGTGTTACACGCCTTCCATGAAAGTTTGCATGGTTATACATTTTTCGAACGTTAAAAATCGTTTTAAAGGAACTCAGTTATTATGTCTAAAGTAATGATTATTGGTGCGGGTGGTGTTGGTGGTGTTGTGACTCATAAATGTGCACAACTGCCTGAAGTCTTTGCAGAAATCGTACTCGCCAGTCGTACAGAAGCAAAATGTAAAGCGATTGCCGCGCAATTAGATAGACCGATTAAAACAGCTCAAGTTGATGCCGATAATGTGCCTGAATTAACGGCATTGTTGAAAGCTGAAAAGCCAGACTTAGTCATCAACGTCGCATTGCCTTATCAAGATTTAACGATAATGGACGCGTGTTTAGCGGCAGGTATCGATTACATGGATACGGCAAATTATGAACCTTTAGATACTGCTAAGTTTGAATACAGCTGGCAATGGGCGTATCACGATAAATTTAGAGAAGCAGGTTTAACTGCATTATTAGGAAGTGGTTTTGATCCAGGTGCAACGAACGTATTTACAACTTATGTTGCCAAACATTATTTTGATGAGATCCATGAATTGGATATTATCGATGTTAATGGTGGCGATCATGGTTACCCGTTTGCCACTAACTTTAATCCTGAAATCAACATTCGTGAAGTGACGGCTGAATGTCGTCATTGGGAAAATGGTGAGTTTGTCACTACACCTGCCATGTCGAAAAAAGCTGAATTTACTTGCCCAGAAGGTGTTGGTACTTACAATATCTATCGTATGTATCACGAAGAACTGGAGTCGTTGAGCAAGAACTTCCCAAGCTTAAAACGTGCACAATTCTGGATGAGTTTTGGTGACAGTTACCTGAAACATTTAGAAGTATTGGGCAATGTTGGTATGACAGGCATTGAACCGGTTATGTTTAACGGTCAAGAAATTGTGCCGATTCAGTTCTTAGCTAAATTATTACCAGATCCATCATCATTGGGTCCACGTACTAAAGGAAAAACGTGTATTGGCTGCGTGGTTAAAGGTATTAAGGATGGTAAAGAAAAAATCGTCTATATCTACAATATTAAAGATCACCAAGAGTGCTACCAAGAAGTGCAATCACAAGCGATTTCTTACACCACTGGTGTGCCAGCGATGATTGGTGCCAAAATGATGCTTGAGAAAAAATGGCAACGTGCTGGCGTGTGGAATATTGAACAATTTGATCCTGATCCATTCATGGAAGATATGAATAAATACGGACTACCATGGACAGTTGTTGAACTTGATAGCTTCGATCTGGACGGGTAATTAATGCAGTTTACTGACTTTGGCAAACTCGATTTATCGCGTTTGCCATCACCTTGTTTTGTGGTTGATGAGGTTGCGGTCGAACGTAATTTATCAATTCTACATAACATTGCTCAAGCGAGTGGTGCTAAGGTGTTAGGTGCGTTAAAAGCCTTTTCAATGTGGTCATTAGCCGATTTAACCGCCAGTATTTAAGCGGTACTTGTGCCAGTGGGTTACATGAAGCAAGTTAGGTTATGAAGAGTACGGTGGTGAGGTGCATGTTTTTGCAGCAGCATTTAGTCAATCTGATATTGATGAATTGCTGACGTTTGCTAATCATATTGTGTTTAACTCTTGTGGTCAGTGGTTACGTTTTCGTGAGCAGTGTCTTGCTGCAAAAGCGAAGCGACCTAGCATGCAATTTGGTTTACGTGTTAATCCAGAACATTCTGAAGGTGCTGTTGCTATCTATGATCCCTGTTCTCCGGGTAGTCGCCTAGGTATTACCTTATCGCAACTTGACGAAGCTGCTTTAGAGGGAATTAGTGGACTGCATTTTCATACACTCTGCGAACAAGGTTTTGAGCCATTACAACGTACAGTTGCTGCATTTGAATCTAAGTTTGGCCACTTATTACCAAAGATGGAATGGGTCAACTTTGGTGGTGGGCATCACATTACTGCCGAGGGTTATGATGTTGAGGGTTTAGTTGACCTTGTGAAACGTTTTTCCGAGCGGCATCAGCTGCAGGTGTATTTAGAGCCGGGTGAGGCGATGGCGATTGGCACTGGCGTGCTGACATGTGAAGTCTTGGATATTACTTGGAACCAACTTAATCAAGCTATTTTAGATACATCGGCCACCTGTCATATGCCCGATACGCTTGAGATGCCTTACCGCCCCGATATTCGTGGTGCTGGTGAGCCAAATGAGTTTGAACATACATACCGTCTGGGTGGTCTGACGTGTTTAGCCGGTGACGTCATTGATGATTACAGTTTTGCTGAACCGTTAGAAATCGGGCAACGCCTGATTTTTGAAGATATGGCACATTACACGATGGTAAAAACATCGACCTTCAATGGCACTAAACTACCCGCTATCGCTTTGTGGAACTCAACCAGCGATTCGCTTCGTGTGGTCAAAGAGTTTGATTACAACGATTTTAAATGTCGACTTTCTTGAGATGACTATGACTGATTACCCCATTTTTCTAGGTTCTGAAATTGAACAGCCTGATCCAAAACAGGCTAAATTTCATGTTTTACCTGTTCCGTATGAAAAAACGGTTTCCTACGGTGGTGGAACGGGACTTGGTCCATCAGCGATTTTAAAAGCATCATGGCAATTAGAAGAATGGGATGGTCAAAGTAAACCATGTGACGCAGGCATCTACACCTGTGATCCAATTGATTGCAGTGTTGCGTCGTCTGAGGTGATTGATGCGATTGCTAGGGAAACGGCTGGTATTGTTAAACAGGGTGGTTTGCCTATTATTTTGGGTGGCGAACATACCGTCACTTACGGCGTTGTGAAAGGTTTGCGTGATGCTGGCTATGATGACTTTGGCATTGTACAAATTGATGCCCATGCTGATTTACGTCAAGCGTATGAAGGTGATCTATTGAGTCATGCTTCGGTAATGAAACGAGCGGTAGACATGGGTATTCCTCTGTATCAACTTGGGGTACGTGCATACTGCGAAGAAGAAATGGGCTTTCGGAAAGAATTTGGTGTGTTATATCAGGATGCTGATGAATTAGTGCCAAACCGTATTCAATCGATCACGCTACCTGACGACTTCCCACAAAAAGTATTCTTCACTTTAGATATCGATGGGATGGACCCTTCAGTATTTCCCTCTACCGGCACACCTGTCCCCGGTGGCTTGGATTGGTACCAAACCTTGAACCTCTTTGAGTCAGTCGTGAAACAACGTGAAATAATTGGTTTTGATATCACCGAGTTTGCACCTATTGAAGGATTTCATGCCTATGATTTCGCTGCATCAATGCTGGCCTACAAAATGATGGGTATTGTGCAAAGACACCAACTGTAACGAGGTCTACATTTACTTGTCTTGGCTCTGATTTTTGTTACAAACACTATCAAGCGAGGCATGATGAGATAGGAATTTGAAGATAAAGGAAAATTAGCTCTTTTCCTGATTGACCGAAAACGATAAAATTCGCGGTTTTTATATATTGGGAAGCATCATGAACCAAGCTACCGTTAGATTATTAGAAGATTACTATAATGCATTCAATAGAGCCGATATGGATGCGTTTCTGGCCATGTTGACCGATGATGTCATTCATGATGTTAATCAGTCTGGCCGCGAAATCGGTAAAGAAGCCTTCGCTAAGTTCATGGATCGCATGAACGCTCACTACAAAGAGCATATTGCTGATATCTCCATTACAACTAACGAAGAGGGCGATCGCGCTGCGGTTGAATTCACCGTCTTAGGTGAGTACTTATCAACTGATGAAGGCTTACCAGAAGCCGCTGGCCAGACATATCGTTTACCAGCAGGTGCGTTTTTTGTGATTCGTGATGGCAAAGTAGCCCGCATCACCAACTACTACAACCTCGAAGACTGGATTGCCCAAGTCGCTGGCTAAATGAAGAGGTCATGATGTTAAGACTGCAACGACTGTCTGGCGATGAACTGAATCAATACATTCCGGAGCTTGCTGAGCTCCGGATTCGTGTGTTTCACGATTACCCTTATTTGTATGATGGCGATCTGAATTACGAAGAGAAATACCTCCAAACTTATATTGAAGCACCCGATAGTGTGATTGTTTTAGCCTTTGATGGTGATGACGTCGTCGGTGCTTCAACGGGGATTCCACTGACATTTGAAACAGATGAAGTCAAAGCGCCTTTTATTGCTGCCGGATACGACATAGAAACTATTTTTTATTGTGGTGAGTCTGTGTTGCTGTCGCAGTATCGTGGGCAAGGTGCAGGTGTTGGTTTTTTTGAACATCGCGAAGCGCATGCCAAAGAGATTGGTCAGTTCAAACACAGCTGCTTTTGTGGTGTACAGCGCCCAGATGATCATCCTAATCGACCTGACGATTATGAACCCTTGGATTCTTTCTGGCGTAAGCGAGGCTATGAAAAACATCCCGAACTGAATACTACCTTTAGTTGGAAAGAAGTGGGCGAACAGATTGAGTCTCCGAAGCCGATGACATTCTGGATGAAAAAATTATAAAAAGACCATTGCGTGTCTTATCTCACCTTAGCTCATGGCAATAACGAATTGTCTTGATATGAGCATTTTCGGATAACCTTAATGAGTAAAGTAAAAGTAGCTGTTTCACAGTATGACATCAGCTTTTTCGGGCAGTGGTCCGAATTTGAAGACAAATTAACGCAGTGGGTGAATCAGGCAGCACAACAGGGTGCCAAACTATTAGTCTTCCCCGAATATGGCAGTATGGAATTAGCGTCTTTGTTTGGTGAAGAGGTTTATAAAGATCTAAGTAAACAACTCCATTCCATGCAGTCTGTTTATGCTGAATATCATGCTTTATATTCACAGCTTGCTAAACAATTTGACGTCATGATCCTAGCCAGTACTTTCCCCGTACTTCAAGACGATGGTAGCTTTAGAAATCGAGCCAACCTATTTGGTATAGATGGCCTGATTGACTACCAAGATAAACTTATCATGACACGCTTCGAAAATGAGCAATGGCTTATCAAAGCAGGAAATGAGATTAAGGTTATAGACACGGATTTAGGACGTCTTGCCATCAATATCTGTTATGACAGTGAATTTCCGCTGATTGCCCGCCAACAAGTCGCCGCCGGCGCTGACATGATTCTTGTACCGAGCTGTACTGATACGGAAGCAGGTTTTCATCGTGTTCGTATCGGCTGTCAGGCTCGCGCCTTGGAAAATCAATGCTATGTTTTACAATCTCCCACGTTTGGTCAGGCCCTGTGGTCAGAAGCGGTTGATGTGAATACGGGCCGAGCGAGTATTTATACCCCCGTTGATTATGGTTTTCCTGATAACGGTATTTTAGCTGAGGGCGAGTTGGACACAGCTCAGTGGTTATATGCGGATTTGGATATTGCTGAGATTTCCCGTGTACGAGCTCAAGGCCAAGTCTTCAATTATCGCGATTGGCCCTTGCAAACGTCACTTAACGGCCCCAACTAAGTCTTAAGATATAACGCCATCAATGATGGCGTTTTTTTATCCAGTAACCGCATAAGTTATGTGGATGAACCTCAGCGTAGTAAGCGTTAGAATAGGGTGATGATAAAGCTGATATCACCCATAAAACAGGATTAAACATGTTAGACACGACTCAAATTGAGCAGGTTATTCAAGATTACGTCGATCCTTCAACAGCGATCGCCTTGGGACAAACAAAACCAGCTATCGAGGTCAAACAAGAAGGCACGTCACAACACATTACGGTGACACTTGGTTATCACGTAAAAGGTTATGCATCACAACTTGAGTCTGAGCTTGAAGCGGCGCTAGTGAAAGCAGGTGCTGAATCAGTCAATGTGACTATTATCAGTAAGG
>LAZR01001959.1_pt1 | contig 12419 bp, 13 predicted proteins | sample 329461 | NCBI WGS metagenome assembly LAZR01 (sample SAMN03002196, study PRJNA259156) | marine sediment metagenome | biome: sea floor; feature: Hydrothermal impacted sediments; material: marine sediment; isolation source: Loki non-amplified sample from Loki's castle hydrothermal vent sediment ...
GAGCAGTAAAGGTGAAGCAAATACATTTATGGAGAAAGAAATACACGAACAACCAGTAGCAATCTATGATACAATGATGAATAACAATTGGGAACAGGTTGCTGAGAAAATATTTGATATATTTGATGAAAGAATAATCACGAATGTTACCTTAATTGCCTGTGGAACCAGTCTTCATGCATGTATGGTTGGTTCGATGATGATAGAGGGGGTAAGTCGTTTTCGGGCCCGCTCACGTTTGGCAAGCGAGGTAAGTGCATCGGCTGCAATTATTGATAGCAATGATTTGGTGATTGCTATAAGTCAGTCTGGTGAAACTGCAGATACTCTTCAAGCAATACGATACGCAAAGATGAAGGGAGCAACAGTAATCTCTATTGTAAATACCAGAGGTTCATCAGGAGAAAATATATCTGATTATACAATCCACACGGCTGCTGGACAAGAGATTAGTGTAGCGTCTACAAAAGCATTTTCGTCTCAACTTATTGTTCTCACCATGATTACTATGATTCTTCGAGCATGCAGGTCTGGAAGCGACGTTGCTAGAGAGCAGTTTGTAACCACTCAGAATGAGATTTATAGATGTGCAGACCAGATGGTTCATATCTTCAATCAGAAAAATAAAATAAGAGAAATCTCGGAAGAGATCGCTGACGCAAAAACTGTTCTGTATTTGGGGAGAGGACTGAATGTTCCAATTGCATTAGAGGGAGCATTAAAGCTTAAAGAAATCTCATATATACATGCAGAGGGATTTGCTGCTGGTGAGATGAAGCATGGTTCGATAGCACTTATTGAAGAGGGAACACCGGTCATTGCCATAGTCGATAAAGGACAGGCATACAAAAAAATGCTTTCGAGTATTGAGGAGGCAAAGTCACGCGGTGCTAAAATAATCGCGGTGGCAACAGAAGGTGATTTTGGAATGAATAGTATAGCAGACCATGTTATATTTATTCCAAAGGTTAGTGAGTTGTTTGTTCCATTAATGGCAACTGTTCCACTACAGTTATTAGCAATGTATACTGCTGAGTGTCTTGGTACAGATATTGATAAACCTCGCAATTTAGCGAAAAGTGTTACTGTAGAGTAATGTAGTAAAAATAAACAGTTAGATAAATCGGGGAGATATTTTAATGATTGGTGTTATTATACAAGCTCGCACAGGATCGACTAGATTTCCACGCAAAATATACGAAGATATTAATGGTAAATGCACTCTAGAAAGAGTATTGGAGGGAGTTAACCAAGCGGAATTACCTAACAAAATTATTCTTGCTATGCCGGAATATGATAAAGAGGAATTCTTGGATGTATTTTCTATTGGTGACAAGGCAGATGCATTAGACGATCGGTTTGATGTATACTTTGGCGACCCAGATGACCTTATAGATAGATATTTTCAGGCAGCGAGATTACACGGAATTGATTTAATTGTTCGAGTTACTGCTGATTGTCCATTAATTCAGGGTAAAATTATTGATGAAATGCTTATAGAATACCTAAAAAAGGGGTATAATGGATATATGGGGTGCAATAGATCTGTTTCGGTTATGCCGTATCCAAATGGTATGGATGTAGAAATATTTCCATTTTGGATGCTTGCGGAAACTAAACAATTAACACAAGATCCTGTACATCGAGAACATGTGTCACCTTTTATGTATCGTAGAGGGACAGAATACAATATTCATCCATTTTATAACTGCAGACCAAACACAATGATTTCTATTAAGTTTGAGGATTTTTCGTTTGATACACCGAAAGACTTGATAAATATAAAGCATATTGTTGCAGAATACGATAAACATGGTGATTTGGATAAGGCAATCAAAGACTGTAGGTTTGAAATGATGAAATAAATGGACAAGCGTATTAAAGAGTTGTACATACTCATGCTAACAAAGAATGCACGAGTGGTACATTTTTTAGAGTACGATAATTATTATGAGGTACATCTTGAATGGGATGTTGAAGAGTTTCCACCAGGAGTAAGTAATATGGGTACATACTTTGATGATGAAGCACCAAGACAATGCGTACAAACCAAACTAATAGCATTATGTAAGAAGACAAGGAAATAACATGACTAAAAAAATAATTGCTATATCTGGTGGAGCTGATCCAGTTAATTTAGGTCATGTTCGAATGATTAGCGATGCGGCTAAATATGGAAATGTTGTATTTATTCTTAATAGCGATGACTGGCTAAGACGGAAGAAGGGATACGTGTTTATGCCTTTTGACGAGCGCTATGAGATACTAGAAGCGTTTAGAGATATATATGATGTTATTTCTGTAGATGACTTTGACGGAACAGTATGCGAGGCTATTAAGGAAACTAAGCCAGATTATTTTGGTAACGGCGGAGATAGGACTAATAAGAATACTCCAGAACGTGCCTTGTGTGAAGGTCTTGATATTGAGATGGTGTGGGGATTAGGCGGAGATAAGATTCAGAGTTCTAGTGAATTAGTTGATGCAGTATAATATTAACGCATGTATGCTATATAAAATGTGGATTCACTATTATAAATATCAGTAATTTTTACCACTTTTTGTTATAATATATAAATTAGTAAAAACTAAAAGGAAGTTATAAAATGGCTTATTTGCAAGGGAATGACATTAAATTGGTAAAGTTTACTGATAGATTTGTTACACCTAAATATATTGATTGGTTAAATGATCATGATGTGAATAAATATATGTGTACTGGAAGGATTCCAATTTCAAAAGAAGAGGTTGGGAATCGTAATGACTACTGCAATATCATGTTTGCTATCATGACACATATTGTTGTGGAAAATGATGCTGGTGTCGAGTTATTGGTTGGCAGTGATTCTTTTTCAGAATACATAGGAACTATGTCTATTAATGCTATAGATTGGATTAATCGTAAGGGTGAAATAGGTTGTATGATTGGAAATAAACATTATTGGGGAGCAGGATTGGCAACAGAATCAATGTATCTTTTAGTAGATTATGCCCTTAATAGACTAAATCTAAATAAAGTTGAGTGTGGAGTTGTTGATGGCAATATAAGTTCCATTAAAATGTTAGAGAAAAACGGTTTTAAAGAATACGCAATTATTCCAGAAGATTATTGGGTAGAAGGAAAATATAATGATGTACACAGGTTTTACAGGCTCCAAGGATGGTGATATTCCACAGATGATTAAGTGGATGTATATCATGATGCTTAAGTATGGTGGTTTTGTGACAAATTATAGTGAAGAGCGTTTTCTGCATGATTTTGATATGGGTTGGCGAACAGTTAGATATTACACTATTAAGGCACATGGAAGGACATTAGAAGTAACAATCGATGATGAAATTGGTATTGTAGATGGACAGATGTCAGTAGACCGTGACTATAATCCAATTTTTGAACTTGGTTCTGGTAGTAAACCTGTAGGTTACATTCCAGGGCCTGCACAAATATATTATAAGAGTGGAGGCTAACAATACAGATTGTGGAATTGGTGTTATTAAAAGAGTTAAAAAGAAGCAGTCTCTTATTGAAATGCTAGACAGATTAACTTATGAATACATTGATAGTGATAGAAAACGATCCATAGGGCTTATCTCGGTAGAAGAATTTATTGAAATGAACCTATAAATGAAAGGAAGAATTATGGGACGAAGTATAAAAAAATCATTAGCACTATGGGAAAAGGGAAAGGAACTTATGCCACGTGGTACTCAAACCATGAGTAAGTCTCCAGATCAATTTGTTTTCGGTGTACATCCTATTTATTTAGAGAGAGGTAATGGATGTGAGGTTCAGGATGTAGATGGTAATTGGTATATCGATTATCCTTGTGCTCTTGGTCCAATCCTTCTTGGATATAATAATAAACGAACAATCAAGGCTGTGACAAAGCAGCTTAAAAAAGGTACTACGTTTTCTCTTATGCATCCTGTCGAGATTGAGCTGGCAGAGCTTTTGGTAGAAGTTATTCCGTGCGCCGAGCAAGTAAGATATGCTAAAAATGGAACAGACGCGACCCTTGCTTGCGTGCGCATTGCAAGGTCTTATACTGGAAAACAACATATACTTAAGCCAGAAGGTCATTATCATGGTTGGGGAGACTGGCATGCTGCATCAACTACAAGAGATTATGGTATTCCTAAGTGTTTGAAAGAGTATGTAGAAACGTTTCCGTATAATGATTTAAATGAACTGGAGACCAAACTCAAAACAGGTAAGTTTGCTGGTCTTATCATGGAGCCAGTAGCATTGGTTGAGCCAGATCCAGGATTTTTGTCTGGTGTTAGAGACCTATGTACAAAGCATGGCGTAGTTCTTATTTTTGACGAAATGATTACTGGATTTAGATGGTCGCTTGGTGGAGCACAAGAGTATTTTGGTGTGATACCAGATGTTGGTGCGTTTGGCAAGGCAGTTGCGAATGGAATGCCGTTATCTATAATCGCCGGCAAGAGAGAGTTTATGAAGGAGTTAAATCACATTTTCTTTAGTATGACTTTTGGTGGTGAGACATGTTCACTGGCTGCAGCAGTAGAGACAATTAAAGAGCTTAAAGAAAATCGGGAAGAAATATACACACATGTTTGGAGCGAAGCAGCCAGGTTGAAAGCTGCATTTAACGAATATGTACGAGCGATAGGTGTTCCTGCAGAAATGTTTGGTATGGAACCAAGACTTAGTATCAGATTTAATACCGATGATCCATCTGGACATAGGGATTTGTTTCATCAAGAGCTTATCAAACGTGGTATATTGTTTGGTCCATCAACATATATTACTTGGGCACACAAGAGTAAGCATATAGAAAAAACAATCAGGGCGATACGTGCTAGCCTAGATGTTGTTGTTAAATCTCTTGATACTAATGTTGATCTTTTTTTAGAGGGTCAGCGATCAATGTCAATATTCAAAAAGACTGTAAGCGGAGGTGAGTGATGTCACCGACACCACCGAAAATTCATCGAGTTCAACGGACGAATAATCCAAATCCAGTTCAACCATCGCCTTTAAAAACACCGAAAGGAATTTGTATTGAGGATGGAGGATTGCCCACAGCTATAGCGAAAATCTATAGGCATATTTTTGCTGATGGAACTATTGATCAGTTTAGAAAAGACGATATAGTTATTTTGATACTGAACCCAGCAATCAAAAGTGGAACGGTGAAAAGAAAAAGTGCTGGTACATTGTACGATAGAACTATAGTATATATGGACACACGAACTGGCAAAATAGAATTCAAAACACCAGGAAGCTGGGGCAACATAAGTCTTTCTGAGCTTAAAGATGCTCTAGACGAATCGGAAAAGAATAGATTAATATGAAGCTTATGATTGGTACAGCACAGTTTGGACGACAGTATGGAATTGCTAACAAGTCCGGTATAGTCACTGCACACGAAGCGTTCAATATAATTAAGATGGCAATTGATAATGGAATCAACTGGGTCGACACTGCACACGATTATGGTAATAGCGAAAAGTTGATTGGAATTCTATCAAAGCGTTTAGATACCAAACTAAACATTGTTACAAAAGCATTTTTGGGACATTTAAATCCTCAGCCTGGTGTAATTATTCCAAGTATAAAGAATACATTAGATGACCTTGGTGTTGATGAAGTATATGGATTGCTTATCCATAATCCAGCTGATTTAATGGGTGACCAGGCTGATGCAGTTTTTAATGTTTTGAATGAAGTAGTGCATTTTGGTATGGCACGAAAAATAGGTGTATCTGTTTCTACACCAGAACAAGCAGAAATAATAACAGAAAATTATCCGTTAGACATTGTTCAAGTTCCATGCAATTTGTTTGACCAAAGATTTATACAATCAGGTACTATAGATAGATTGGCAAGTTATGGGTTGGAGATTCAGGTTCGCTCTATATTCTTGCAAGGTCTTTTCTTTATGGAATTAGAAAATCTGTCAGAGCACTTTAATGAAGTCAAACCACTGTTAGTAAAACTACACAAGGTTGCGGAGGACAATGGAGTTTCTGTTCGTAAGTTGGCTCTAGAATATGTAAAGGCTATAGATAACGTTGAGAGAATAATCGTTGGCGTCGACAGCTCTAAGCAGTTCAAAGAGCTTATTGACGATTATAATGCTCCGTTTGATGTATCTATCGATTTCAAGCAGTTCGCCGTTAATGATGAGAGATTTGTCAATCCTGGCAATTGGGGTTGTGGAGGATGGTGTGATGAAGTTTGATAATTCGCTTAAGTTATTAGACAAAGCACTCAAAGTAATTCCAAAGGGAACCCAAACACTGAGTAGATGCTATGACCAGTGGGCGAAAGGAACTGTTCCAATATTTATAGACAGGGCAGATGGTGCCTATATGTATGATGTTGATGGTAACGAGTTTGTTGATTTAATGGGAGGGCTAGGCCCAATTATTTTGGGATACAACCACCCAATAGTAAATAGTGCAATACAAGAACAGTTAGATAAAGGCTCAATCTTTTCTATATCCAGCCCACTTGAAGCTGAGTTAGCAGAGTTACTGGTAGAAATAATTCCGTGTGCTGAGTTTGTTAGGTTTGGAAAGAATGGGTCAGATGTAACAAGCATAGCAGTACGAATTAGTCGAGCATATACTGGGAAAGAACATATATTGTCGCCAACAGGTCATTATCATGGCTGGGCAGATTTTTGTGCCGCGTCCAGTACCAAAAATAAAGGGTTACCAGAAAGTATTAAGTCGCTAGTTGATCATTTTGAGTATAATGACTTAGACAGTCTCGAAGCAAAGTTAAAAATTGGAAAATTTGGTACTGTAATTATGGAACCAGCTAGGTTAGAAGCACCTAATGAAGGGTTTCTGCAGGGAGTGAGAGACCTTTGCACTAAGCATGATGCCATTTTAATTTTTGATGAAATAGTCACAGGATTTAGATGGGCTATTGGCGGAGCTCAAGAATATTATGGAGTTGTTCCAGATATGGCTACTGTTGGTAAAGCAATGTCTAATGGCATGCCAATTTCAGCTTTGGTAGGGAAAAAAGAATTAATGAAAGAGCTAGAAGGCGATGTGTTTTTCAGCGGAACATATTTAGGTGAAACTTTGTCGATTGTATCAGCAATTGCTACTATTAATATTATGAAGGATAATAGGAAGGCAGTGTTTAGTCATTTGTGGGCTAAAGGTGATGCACTGAGAATCGCATTTAATGAACATTGTGATGAAATCGGGCTAGACGCAGAAATGGTAGGAATTGGTCCATTGTCGAATATAAAATTTGGTACTAGTGATCAATCTGGTTGTAAAGATTTGTTTTGCAAGCTAATGGCAGAACGCGGATTCTTTGTTGGTGTTGCTGTATATGTTACGTTAGCACATTCAGATGAAGTTATAGAACGGGCAATTAACGCAATGAAGTCTAGCTTGTTTGAAGTTGCTGATGCACTTGAAAACAGGACAATTGACACACAACTTGGTGGAGAACGCTCAGTATCAATATTTCGTAAGGAAATTTAAGAGAGATTAGTAATGAGAATTTTATTTATTTATTTTAACCGGTATATCAGACCACGTACTCTATTAAGTTTATCTTTACTTAATACAATCATAGAGAACGAAGGTCATGAAACAAAGATCTTCGATACATCATTTTACAAAGACTTTTTAGACCCAAGTGAGGCTCTACTAGTTAGCTCTGGTATACACAAAAAGCCAAAAGGATTAAATGTTGATATTAAGGATTGGGATCCATACATAGACTTTAAAAAAACGATTGAAGAGTTTGATCCACATCTGGTTGCGTTTTCATATTATACGCTGGATGAGGATATTCATAAGAAACTCCTGTTACCTATGAGAAAAGATTTTCCAGATCTGAAAGTAATTACAGGTGGTCCAACCCCAAGTATTAACCCGCGCAGTTGTTTTGGCGGAGGTTATGTTGATTGGGCTTGTTGCGGAGAAGGAGAAAATCTATTAAAAGAGGTATGCAAAAGAATAGAAGAAGGAAAGGGTGTAGATGATATACGCGGCCTGTGGGTGATTAATGAAGAGGGAACAATTGTTGGTAATGGTGTTGCTCCATTAACCGATTTGAGCACGTTGCCTATCCAAAATTGGGATGCCTATGATCCTATTCATATACTTGGACTGTTCGAGGGTCGAGCATATAGGATGGGCCACGTTGAATTTACACGTGGTTGTCCATACGACTGTACCTATTGTGGATCTGGCTCAATTAAGAAATCTTACTCGAATGCTGGTATAAAAAAGTATGTTAGACATAAAACAGCAGAACAGTTTGTTGATGAATGCGAAGCACTGACTAAAAAGTACAATCTTGAGATGTTCTACTTTGTTAATGGGACATTTACTGTTATGCGCAAAGATGTGCTGAGAAAATTGGCACCAATGTATAGGGACCGTGTTGGTTTACCATTTATTGCACTTGTACATCCTAACACCATTGATGAAGAGGTTGCAGAATTACTTAATGTTATGGGTTGCATACATGTAAGTGTTGGTGTAGAATCTGGAGATGAAGAATTTAGAAAGAAAGTGTTCAAAAGATATATGTCAAATGATCGCATAATTAAATCGATACATTCTCTCAGGAAAAATAATGTACATGTTAGTGCTTACAATATACTTGGCGTTCCTGGTATGGATAGAGAGCATATCTTTAAGACAATCGAACTGAATCGTCAAGCACACCCTCATTCTTCGCTGGTATCTGTATTAATTCCATTTTTGGACGCAGAGTTGACAAAAAATCTCATTAAAGATGATTTGCTAAGGGAAGAAGACATTACAATAGGCACAGGTTTGTATCCCACAGTAGAAATTGAGGATATGACACATGATGAGATTCGTGGACTGTTCAATACATTTAATTTGTATGTTAAAGCACCAAAAATTTTGTTTCCACTTATAAAGTTATTAGAAAATACCAATTTTATAACCGTATTTATTAGAAAGATGTTATATAAGATTATAGAACTAGAAAGATCATATCATCTATTCAAGTTAAGAAAAAGAATTAAAGGAGGAGTTACAAAATGACTCTAAATGGATTATTTTTAGACCCTCGCATTTGGAAGATAGATTTTTTACCGTCGCCGTTCTGGAAGCCAGAAAAATACGGTGTTAATATAGAATTACATCCTAATGCGTTCAATATTCCAAAATTAGGTCTTAATAAGAAATATGATTTTGTTATTGCAACCGAAGTGTGGGAACTTCCAATTCAAAAGACGCTTGAATATCTAAGAAACAAGGGAATGAAGATTATTTTGGTTCCAAGAGAGCTGGCTCCAGGTAAAACACATAAAGCAACAATGTTTGCGGATGAAAGATTCAAATATAAAAATCAGTATCATTGTATTCCAGACCTTGTATTAGCACCAGGAGAAAGATATTGTTCAATGTGGCGTGATAAGGTTGAAAGCAAAATCATAGGATATCCTCGGTTCGACATATATCTAAGACCAGATTTATGGCCAAGCCGTGAATCTATTATAGAGAAACATGGATTAGAGAATGACAAAAAGATTATCTATTTCCCAAGTTATCCTCCATATCATGTAGAGACAATTGATGGTAAGAATACGTTAATTGATGCATATGATGACCTACAAAATACTATGCGGGCCCTAGAACAATATGCTATTAAGCATCAGGATAAGGTACAGGTTGTTGTAAAGATTCACCCTATGGCAATGAAGTGTTATAGAAAAAAGACAGGCCCGGGACGAGAAGTATCTGGTCTTATGGAAAAATATTACAAGCAGCCTACAAAATTTATGAGGGTTGTTGGTGACGAAAGATTAAACAGTAGCTCAGCTCGTGAAATGATTATGGTTTCTGATTTGGTAATTGGATATGTTAGCATGATGATGCTTGAAGCAGTGGCCAATAATAAGCCAGTAGTTCATGTTTTGTTTGAGCAAAGTAGACAGCTTAAGAATGCTTTAGAGTTTCATCATGATATGTATACAGTTCGTGACCCAGAAGAGGTAGAGGCAGCATTAGATTTGGGATTATACACAGATAAATTGATTGTTAAAGATAGTAAAGCACTGGAATATGTATTGTACAAAATAGATGGAAAGTTTACTGAAAGGTTATGCACTGAAATCAAGAGAGTATGTAAAGGATAAAGAATGAACGTATTAGTTACAAGTTCTAGTTCTAAAGTACTTCTTGTAAAAGGATTTATTAGTGCTGCAGCCGATTATGGTGCTAAGATTTTCACTGGGGACACAACAAATGAAGTAGCGACAGCATTTGTTGGCGACAAGCATTTTGTTTTGCCAAGAACATCAGATAGAAATATTTTTATAGAACAGTTAGCACATATTTGTGAGATATACGGTATCAAACTGATAGTTCCAACGCGTGACGGCGAGCTATCTATAATGTCAGATATAAAAGATGGCTTTGCTGAAAATGGAATCACAATCCTTGTTCCTTCTAAAGAGGCAATAGAAATATGTTTGAACAAGAGGATGTTCTCTGAATTTCTTAATGACATTGGTCTTAATCCCGTGCCAGTGATTGATGATTTAAGTTTGGTTAACCCTCCGTATTTTATTCGCCCTGTATATGGTGCATCAAGTATTGGTGTCAAAACAGCAGACACTCATGAAGAAGCAAAACTATTTATGAATAGCGATTTCCTTGTCCACCCATTTATAGATTCTGATGAGTTCAGTATCGATTTATTAATGGACCTCCAAGGAGAAAAGGCATTGCAGGCAGTGTGTCGGCAAAGAGTTCTGGTAATTGGCGGAGAATCAAAAATCAGCAGAACAATAGATATACCTGTATTGGAACAAGCGTGTTTGAAGATAGGTCAGCGACTTGGTTTAGTTGGACACAATGTATTACAAGCATTTTACTCTGAAGACCTTGGTGTGATTATGATTGAGGCAAATGCACGTTTTGGTGGAGCATCAAACCTAAGTATTAATGCAGGATTGAATTCTCCTGTTAGAATAATGAAGATGCTGGTTGGAGATGAATCAGCTTACGATAATGAGGACATAAAATTTGGTCTATCAATGTACAGATACTCTGAGGACATAATATATGAAGGCGATACTAATTGATTTGGATGATACGCTGTTTAGCGAACTTAGTTATGTTCATAGTGGATACAAAGAAGTTGCAGAAGCTATCGCAGACTATAATGGATTAGATTCAGAAGATGTGCTAAATCAGATGAAATATCAGCTTTCTAAGTATGGGCGAATTGGTGTATTTGATAACGTAAAAAAATATTTTGAGACGGATAGTCTAGATACATCTTCTCTTGTAAATTTATATCGAGCACATTCTCCTAACATCGAGTTGTATTGGAAGGCAGAAGAAGGATTGAGAATGTTGCGTCGCAAGTTTAAACTAGCTATAGTTACTGATGGACACCCAACAGTACAGAGAAAAAAGATTAAAGCATTGGATTTAAATAATCTGGTAGATGAAGTGATATATTGTATGGACTATGATGCGCCAAAGCCATCGTTAATACCATATTTTGAGGCGATAGATAAACTTGGCGTTGAAATAGAAGATGTGATAATTGTTGGAGATGACCCATATTATGATATGAAGGCAGCAGCATTACTTGGTGTTACTTCATACAGATTGTTACAGGGAAAACATATATTTATTAAATCCTTAAAGGATGCTTCTCCAGACGCAGATTTTGGGTCGTTTTTTACAGTAGCACATTTTCTGTCGGGTGAGAACACATGAAAAAAGTATTGTATGTAATGACATCGCTTTCTCACAAGAGAGTATTTGAGTCTTTTGAAGAAAGACCTGATATTGATCAAATGATTCTTGGTCCAGAACCAAAGATTACTGGTATTGTTCCAGAGGATTACAGCGATTTCAAAATCAAGAAGTGCAAAACATTTATGCATCCAAAAGAAATACAGGTTTATGTGGATAAATTTAAACCTGATGTTTTTGTGCAAGCATCTTTACCATGTGCTAAAGGAATTAAGCTACCACAAGGATGTAAGAAAGTTTATGTTAGCCATGGTATGATTGGAAACTATATAGAAAAAATAATTAAAATGGATAAAGCAAGTTTTAATAATTCGGTGTGGAAAGGATGTGATTTATATTGTGGGGCAACTAATATATTTGCTAATTGGATAAAGTATGCTGTAAAAGCAGATGATAGCAAGATATTATTAAATGCAATACCGCAATTAGATATTTTGTATGAACCACGGTATTATAATTCATATAGAGATAAAGTGTTGGCAAAAACTAAATATCCAGATGCAAAGAAGGTTATATTGTATGTTGGGTTTTGTTGCAAGGATAGGATTGATTTTAATTCACATAATGAAGACTATTTTAGGACGGTATTGGAACTTGAAAAACTGGCCCGTCGCCATAATTGGATTATAATGGTTAAACCAAGACAAACATTTAATGCT
>LAZR01001960.1_pt1 | contig 12417 bp, 7 predicted proteins | sample 329461 | NCBI WGS metagenome assembly LAZR01 (sample SAMN03002196, study PRJNA259156) | marine sediment metagenome | biome: sea floor; feature: Hydrothermal impacted sediments; material: marine sediment; isolation source: Loki non-amplified sample from Loki's castle hydrothermal vent sediment ...
GCCTATGCCCGTCTAGCCGTAACCTTGGCCGATGCCTATATCAGTTGTTGGGACGAAAAATACCGAAGTGTAGTCATTCGTCCAGAAACCTACATTAATCAACATATCGACCCCGATTGGCTACCGGTTCTGCAAACCCCTCCTTTCCCCGAATATACCAGCGGACATAGCGTAATCTCTTCGGCCGCTGCCATGCTATTGACGGAGCTCTTCGGAAATAAGTTCACGTTCGATGATTCTACCGAGACGGAATTCGGGCTTCCCGTACGCCATTTTGATTCGTTCAGGGAAGCTGCCGAAGAAGCTGCAATAAGCCGTTTTTATGGGGGTATCCACTACATGCCCGCCATCGTTAATGGGCAGGATGAAGGCTTTGCGATTGGTGAGTTCTTTGCTGCACGATTGAAAACCCGAAATTAACCTCTTATTAAGTAGCTGAATAGACCCCAGATTTCGTCTACGGGTGAAACCATCCTGTTTACCTTGGAATAGCTCAATTTTAATACCTCAATACCAAATCCCTTTTTGATCTTCAGGAGCTTTTATTCCTGTTCGCTTATTTGATAGGTTATTCAGAACAGCTCCTATTTGAAAATAGTTGGTAGCTTGCGAAGCTATGGTTTCCAAACTTGACAGTATTTCAATTCTGAAGGCAATCCATCCATATACACATTTATAGATCTATTGAATTTCAAGTCGTCTTGGAATTCGAAAAAGTTTCTACGCCCAGATTAGGTTTTTGCATTTAGTTCGGTAGGCAACAATCCGTTCCAAATCCCCACAATTTGTGTCAAAGCATGCAATTTCTTAACACTTTCTTAAAATTTGACCGATTTGTACGAGAGAATGAGACGAAATGTGGCCGCAGCATTGCCATAATGGTTTTATTTCGTTGCTATGGATTCAGTGATGTATCGTGGTAAGGCAACAATGCGTTGCAATTTCTTTCGAAATTTTTCCGCATAGGTTACCATAAAAGAACACTGATTCACTGACCTAATCTATTTCATAAAAATGATGACCAATGAAAAAACCACCCAGTAACCGAATGAAAAAGCTATTGATTTCGATACTTTTTGCATGCGTGTTGATGTATCAAGGGTACGGACAAGATGAGCAGACGCCAATTACCGGTAGCGTTACATCTTTGGAAGGAGAGCCGCTACCGGGGGTATCCATTATCGTAAAGAACACGACTACCGGAGTAACCTCCGATTTTGATGGTAATTATAGCATAGAAGCTCCAGCTGATGGTACTTTAGTATTCAGCTATATCGGTTTTAAGAAAAAGGAAATACCGGTAAACAATCAAGAAACCATTGATACCCAAATGGAGGAAGACGTCGCAAATCTTGATGAGGTGGTCGTGACCGGATATGCCACGCAAGACAAAAAATCAATAACAGGTGCGATATCGACCGTTGGAGCCGAAGAACTTGAGAACGTGCACGGTGGGTCGACGGTGAGTTCAGGTTTGGCCGGTAAACTTTCCGGAGTATCGTTTCGAATGGCAGACGGTAGACCGGGGGCTACGGCCAATGTGCAGATTCGAAATATGGGTAACCCGCTTTATGTAATAGATGGTATTACCCAAGATGCGGGTGTATTCAACAATCTATCCCCTAATGACATAGAGAGTATTTCCGTGTTGAAAGATGCCTCTGCTTCTGTTTATGGAGTAAGGGCGGCCAACGGTGTCGTATTGGTCACAACAAAACGAGGTAGAAGAAATACACCTAATGTTGTAAACATAGATTCCTATTACGGCATACAAAACTGGTCCCGTTTTCCCGATCCTGTCAATGACTCCTACCTATATCAAGTAGCCAAAGCCGAAGCTGAGGTCAATGAATTCGGGTCGACTGCATTGACACCCGAAGAATTGGAACGCTATCGCATAGGAACGGAAAGAGGCTACCAGTCCTTTAATTGGAAGGATTTTATCATCGAAGGCGATGCGCCGCTATATAATATCAATGTCAATACGACCGGGGGTTCTGAAAAAATCAACTACTATTTATCAGCTACCCATCTCGATCAGCAAGCGGTTTTCGGCGATGAACACAGCTTTAGCCGGTCAAACGTACAAAGTAACATTGATATCAATGTTTCCGATCGACTCAAAGTTGGTGCCCAAATAAGCGGTAGAATCGAGGTGACCGATAATCCGGGTATTCCAGGTGGCGATGATTATTTTCTTCCCAGGTTCGCCATCCTTAGAAATTTACCCTTTGAGCGGCCTTACGCCAACGATAATCCCGATTACGTAAATGATATCAGCAACAACGAAACCAACTGGGCCTGGCACAATAAAGAACTTGGTGGCTATCTGTTAAACAAGTGGAGGTCAGGCCAGACCAATTTTACAGCTGAATACAAGTTTGGTGGCTTTCTAGAAGGTCTTTCCGCAAAAGGTTTATATTCCTATAATATTGCCGATCGTGTCGAAAACATCCATGAATATACATATGATGCCTTTACTTATGACGCTGAGAACGATGAGTACAATCGTACGGCAGGTAGCACCAATCCGTGGCGTACTAGGGAAACGCAAAAAGTAATCAAGAATAACTTTCAAGGTTCTCTACAATATAAAAAGGCGTTTTCGGAAGACCATAACGTTGAAGGACTATTCGTCGTAGAAAGACAGGAGGAAATGAACGACAGACAATTTGTTCGAGCGGTGCCTGAAACCAACGTTTTGCCCTTAATCTACTTCCCAAACGTGGTAACCTATGATGACAGTGCTTCTGAACTGGCCCGTATAGGATATATTGGTAAGATCAATTACAATTACAAACAAAAATACTTCCTTGAAGTATCGGGGCGACAAGATAAATCATGGAAATTCGCACCGGATAAACGCACCGGATTCTTTCCCTCTGCCTCCGTAGGTTGGAGAATAACCGAAGAAAATTGGTATGACAATATTGCCGGCGATGATGCCTGGGTCAATGAATTCAAATTGCGGGCATCCTATGGTATCGTGGGTGACGATGATATTGGTATAGGCGCATATGATTATTTACCGGGATACAACTATAATGTTGGTACGGTTATTCTAGATGGTACACCTATCATTGCCGCTAGGGACAAAGGGCAGATTGTAGACAATATCACCTGGTTTAAAAGTAAGATTACCGATATCGGATTTGATTTTACGATGTTCGATGGAAAGCTATCCGCGTCCTATGACTGGTTCTATAGGTTACGGACTGACCTAAGGGGAAGAAAATATGATATTTTGGTACCCAACGAACTAGGCTATGCCTTACCAGACGAAAATGTAAATACAGATTCGCAACAAGGTTTTGAAGGCATAGTAACATACAATAACAAGTGGAACGATTATGAGCTGACAGTTTCGGCAAATGGTTCGTATGCCCGAGGGAAATTCATTTCATCCTACAAACCCATTTTCAATAATTCATTGGATGAATACTATAATTCAAGGGAAGGTCGATGGGACAATGTCGGTTTTAGCCTTAAAGAGATCGGGCAATTTCAAACTCAGGAAGAAATCAATAACTACCCTGTTGACATTGATGGTAGAGGAGGAAACACCACCCTTTTACCGGGCGATTTAATCTATGAAGATGTAAATGGGGATGGCGTAATTACAACCGACCAAAATGACCCTATTACAGGCGGAGATTTGGTGCCTACTAATTATCAATTTGCGCGTCAGCCCATGATTAATTTTGGTCTGAATATACGTATGGCCTATAAAGGGATAGATCTTACGGCAGACTTTTCCGGAGGTTCGGGGTATTCCTGGGCCCAGAATTTTGAGACCCGTAGGCCTTTTCAAAATGGAGGTGCCTTAAACTCCATATTCTTGGACAGCTGGAGAAGAGGAGACCCATTTGATTTAAATAGCCAATGGTCTGCAGGAAAGTATCCGGCATTGCGTTTCAATGCGAATCACAGCAGTTATGCAAACTCAGATTTTTGGACCCATAATGTGACCTATCTCCGAGCTCGGACCTTGGAAATCGGATATTCGATTCCGAAAACCCTTTTAGAGAAAGTAGGTTTCAGTAAATTTCGAGTGTATGCCAATGGGTACAACTTATTTTCCTTGGATAATTTAAGCAAGTTCGGTGTAGATCCAGAGGTTAACGATGAAAACGGCTTGCAGTATCCACAAAATAAATTTATCAATGTTGGGGTTAACATATCTATTTAAATCAATAGTCACGATGAAAAAATTTACATATATACTACTACTAACCGCAGCGTTAGCCTTCACAGGCTGTGATTCCGATGAAGAATTTTTAGATCGGCCACCGGCGGAAGTGTTGACGGAAGAACAATTGTTCAGCGATCAAGCGGCAATTCTTTCTGTATTGGGAGACTTGTATGATCGATACTATGATTTTGGAACAGTTCAAGATTGGTCGACATTGGCTAATTTCAATGTGTCTTTTTGGTCTGAAAACGGCCGTTATGGTGAATTTCAGAACGATGGATGGCCAAATAATTTAGGAAGTACTTGGGATTATGGCTATATCCGAGAAATCAATTTATTTTTGGAACGGGCCGAAGCGTCTACCACCCTTGACGATCAAACCAAGGCCCGCTTTACGGCAGAAGCCCGGTTCTTACGCGTATCCTATTACTTTGAACTGGTCAAACGCATGGGTGGCGTTCCCTTGGTGCTCGAGACCTTAGAGTACGATTTTAGTGGAGATGCCTCTTACTTGCAGCGACCTAGGGAAACCGAAGCGGCTGTATATGACTTTATCATTACAGAATCCAATGCATTGGCAGATATTCTTCCAAGCGATCCAACCACTAAATCAAGGGCGACCAGAGGAGCGGTATTAGCACTTCAAACACGTGCAGCTATCTACGCCGCATCCATAGCGAAATACGGGGCCACAACTCCCTTGGTATCACTGCCCGGGGGTGAGGTTGGTATTCCAGCTTCTAGGGCAGAGGGGTATTATCAACAGGCCTTGACTTCCGCGCAATCCATCATAGATGGCACGGCAGGTGAGTACTCGTTATATCAGAAAAAACCTGATTTATCCGATAATTTTGCGAGTATATTCTACGATAAATCGGCCAATCCGGAAGCGATTTTTGTTGAGGATTTTCTATTGGCCAATAAGGCGCACTATTTTACGGGCGCTAATCAGCCCCGCTTTGGCGCTGAGGAAGAAGAAGGAGGTAGAATTAATCCCAGCCTTCAGTTCGTACAGTCTTTTGAACTATTGAATGGAACCTACGCCCCGCTACCGGTTGAAGATGCATCGGGGGATAAGATTCTTTACGAAGCTCGGGATAGTCTCTTTAATGGGCGTGACGCGCGATTACAAGGAACTGTGATGGTACCCGGATCATCGTTCAAGGGGCTGGAAAACGATATTTGGGCAGGGGTACAACTGGCAGACGGCACCATAATCAGTGGTGAAGTACGTGGGCAACAAAAAGAGGTTCCCGGTACGACGGGCCAGCAACAGGTGGTCGGCTTTGACGGCCCGATAAATGGTGTGGAACACACTGCCCAAACTGGATTTTACATTCGAAAATATCAAGACCCTAAAATTGGCTCCGGTAGACGAGGAACACAAAGTGATGTCTGGTTTATTCGGTATCGATTCGCCGAAGTGCTTTTGAACGCCGCCGAAGCTGCTTTTGAGCTAGGGCAGCCAGAGTTGGCTGCAGGCTACTTGAACCAAGTCCGTGAAAGGGCAGGTATCACCGTGCCATTAACGGCCGCCGAAGTAGACTTTGATAGAATCGTACACGAACGTTATGTTGAGCTTGCCTTCGAAGGTCTTTATTTCTTCGATTTGCGAAGATGGCGTTTGGGACATATTATTTTTGACGGCGTTGAGATTACCGAGGATCAAGTAACTCAGAATATTGGGTCTGCCACAAAGAGACAGACACAGCCATGGGGTGTATGGCCTTATAAGTATATAGAACCTGGTAGCCCCGATGATGGTAAATGGATTTTTGAAATTGTAAAACCGGATAGGGTTACCGGTGCAGATCGCTTTCGATTTGGAAATTACTATTCTGAAATAGCACAGGATATTTTGACCAACAATCCTTTACTAGTAAGAAATCCAAATCAATGATGAACCCTTATAAGCATATAATCATGAAAGTAAAATATTATTTAGGCATGCTGGGTGTAATCATAGCACTCTCATCATGTGAAGTCGACAATTATGAAGAGCCCAACGCATTTTTGACCGGCCGCATCGTTTATCAGGGCGAACCGATTTTAGTTGGCCAAAGCGAGGTTAACTTTGAACTGTACCAATCGGGATTTGGCAAAGACGGCCCTATAAGTGTACTGGTAGCACCAGATGGTACATTTAGTAGCAGACTTTTTGCCGGTGAATATAGATTGGCGCTACTCGACGGTCAAGGACCTTTTCGAAAATTACAGGATTCTATTCCGATCAGTCTACCCGATTCAGGTACTTCGTTAGATGTTGAGGTGGCTCCTTACTACATGGTTCGGAATAGTCAATTCACAAAAAATGCTGATGCGATTACGGCCACTGCCCAAATCGAAAAAATTCTAACCGGTGATCAGGGCACGGATGTCGAAAAGGTCACGCTATTTTTGAACAAAACACAGATTGTTTCCAATAATGGAGACCGCAACATTGCGCAAGCTGATGCAGATGTTACAGATATATCCAATATTTCCGTTTCGGTAGAAATACCGAATATCCAACCGGCCCAGAATTATATTTTTGCGCGTATTGGGGTTAAGATGGTCAATGTTGAAGATTGGATTTTTTCACCCGTTGAAAAGATCGATTTTTAGGTTTGAATGAAAGTTGTTTGAGTTAGTTAAGTTGAATTTTACCGGATTTTCTTCTTTGAAGGTCCGGTAATTTCTTTTAAACAGTATGCTGTGGAAATTAAGTGTATACAGAATGTATTTCGATTCTTGGGGTTGTCGGCCCTCGCTTGTTTTTCCCTTTTATCTTGCAAAACGGAAAAAAAAGAACAAGTAACAGCTAATTCTAAAGTAAAACAGGCAGAATATACTAATCCTTTAAAGGTAGAATTCGGCGATCCCTATATTCTGGACAATGGCAACGGCACCTACTACATGTACGGAACAGGCGGAGGAGCCAAAGATGGTTTTGCTACCTATTCCTCTACTGATTTGATCAAATGGAAAGACGAGGGCCAGGTATATTTCGGCAATACCGAAACTTCTTGGAACCTAAAAAGTTTTTGGGCACCCGAAGTCTACAAGATCGATAACCGATATTATTTATTTTACAGTGCCGATAAAAAGGATAATCCTACCAATGAAGCTGAAACGTTTAGCATTGGGGTGGCAGTTTCCGATAGTCCCAAAGGTCCGTTCGAGGATATAAAGAACGAGCCCCTTTTTGATCCTGGATATCCCATAATCGATGGCAATGTATTTCAAGACGATGATGGAAAGTATTTTTTATATTATTCGCGCGCCTGTTACCAGCATGCAGTGGAAAGTGAAATTGCAGACTGGGCCAAAAAAGAAGGTCTTTACGATGAAATCGAGGAAAGCTGGGTCTATGGGGTGGAACTTTCCCCTGATTTTAAAAGTGTTATCGGCGAACCGGTACTTTTATTACGACCGCCCGAAAAAATCGAAGATAAAAACGCGGAATGGGAAAGCCGTTCGGTAACTTCCCAAGAAGTTAACAGAAGGTGGACGGAAGGTTCCTTTACTTTCAAACACAATGACACCTATTATATGATGTATTCCGCCAATCATTATGCGGGACCCAACTATGCCGTAGGATATGCCACTGCAAAACATCCATTAGGGCCATATACAAAGGCGGAAAACAATCCCGTACTACAGAAAAATGTAGATCAGGGCGGTGATGTTACTGGAACCGGCCACAACATGGTGCTACAGATTGATGGTGGGAAAAAAATGTATGCCGTCTATCATGGCCGCACCAAATCCACTGGCGATAACCGGGTCGTTTTTATGGACGCGATGGAGATTTTAGAGGATGGAACATTGGTAGTACATGGGCCTACTACTTCACCACAACCGAACCCGATAACGGAATTGTAAGCTGAGGTAACCTATAGCCATATGCACTAATCTAGTAATTGTAATGTAATAGAAATAATAAGGATAGTATTGCGGAAATTGACTGGATATTTTGGAATTTTAAAAGGTAAATAAAATTGGGAAACTGCAGTTACTTGAAAATTATAGTATAATGAGCACACACTTAGATAGTCAAACTTCCATAAAGCCTAATGTGTTGGTTGTGGGCTGTTTTGATACCAAGGGTGTTGATTTTAAATATTTGTATTCTTGTCTAAGTGATACAGGCGTTGCAGTAACAACTATCAATACTGGTGTTTTGGGGACAACAGATCTTTTCCCGGTAAATTTTGAGGCCGAAACTGTGGCACTGGCGGCAGGTTACGAGCTTTCGACGATACGTGAGAAAAATGACCGTGGCTGGGCCCTGGAAGTAATGGGAAAAGGTGCGGCAAAAGTTGTTGCCGACCTACTTAAACAAGAGAAGGTCAACGGAATTATAAGTATGGGCGGCGGCGGCGGTACATTTATCGCCCTTGCCGCCATGCAATCGGTACCTTTCGGAATTCCGAAATTGTGTCTTACCACCTTGGCGACGAAGGACTTATCGGAAAAGGTCGGGGAGAAAGATATTGTGTTGATGCCCTCTATCGTTGACGTTGCCGGTCTGAACAATATAAGTAGGGTATTGATCTCGCAAGCCGCTGGCGCAATTTGCGGTATGATGGCAACCTCTGTTCAACAAAATAATGAGACTAAGGGTAGCATCGCTATCAGTATTTTCGGGAACACTGCTATTTCGGCGGAGAGATGTGCTGAATTATTAAAGTCCGAAGGCTACGATGTACTTGCCTTTCATGCGGTAGGTACCGGAGGCATGACTATGGAATCGCTTACCGGCGATGGCGTTTTTGATGCGATCCTTGATCTTACAACGACCGAATTGGCCGATGATCTTTTCGGAGGAATATGCAGTGCTGGTCCCGATAGATTGACGGCCGCCGGCAAGTTGGGCATTCCACAAGTGGTAGTCCCCGGTTGTTTGGATATGGTCAATTTTGGGACACTTGACAGTGTTCCCGATAGGTATAAAAAAAGGCAATTGTTCAGCTGGGCCCCAGATGTTACGTTGATGCGTACGAACGAGGAAGAGAACAAGCTTCTGGGTGAAACGATTGCCAGTAAGGTCAACACTTCCCAAGGGCCCGTAACCGTATTGTTACCTCTTGGGGGGCTTTCAAAGATTGGGGCGGAAGGAGAGAAATTTTATAATCTTGAAATAGACAAGGTACTTTTCGATTCGATAAAAAGGAATGTCAAAGACCATATAACTGTTCAAGAAGTGGACGCAAATATAAATACGGTGGCTTTTGCGGAACATGCCGTAAAAGCGCTTTTGAATCTGATGTAAATGCTAAGGCAAAAGCTAGGAGAAAATATGGGTAAACTTTCTTTGTGTATTTTGATGCAAGGAAATCGACATAGGAAATCGGTTCTCTACGTCTGTTGCTAAGTAACTAGAATGAATTTGGCCCCACGATATTAATTTTTGCCAAAGTTATTGGGGTTCACGTTACACGGTCTAGATTTTTAAAGGCTTTAAGGATGCCTTTTAGTCAACGCCAAAGAAAGCCGGTTTGAGTTTGTAATAAAGGCTATATATAAAAAAAATTAATAATTAAATACGTAGAAAGCAATGCCAAATAAATGGACAGGAAAGGGAAATCCCTACACCAAACAAGAAGTTAGGGACCGACTGCAAAAGGTAGTGGACCAAAAGAAGGCGATCATCGCCGCTGGAGCAGGAACCGGCATCAGTGCCAAATTCATCGAAAAGGGCGGTGCCGACCTTATCATCATATACAATTCAGGAAGATTCAGGATGTCCGGTCATGGGTCTACCGCGGGCATGATGGCCTATGGCGACGCCAACGCGGTGGCCATGGAAATCGGGGAGTTCGAGGTGCTGCCTGTGGTGGAAGAAATTCCTGTAATCTGCGGTGTTCACGGTACCGATCCGCGTCGACGGATGTGGCACTTTCTGGGCCAGGTCAAAGACATGGGTTTCTCAGGGGTGAACAATTTCCCGACCCACTGCATCATCGACGGCCATTTCAGAAATGTACTCGAGGAGACCGGGATGCCCTTTAGTAAAGAGGTGGAGATGGTCAACTTGGCCACACGGATGGATATGTTCTCAATAGTGTATGTAGCCAAACCAGAGGAAGCGGTACAAATGGCCGATGCCGGCGCTGACGCCATAATCGCCCATGTGGGCACCACGGTAGGCGGATCGATTGGGGTCACCGATGCGACCGTAGGCATGGATGCCGCCCTTGAACGCACCCAAGCTATTGTCGACGCGGTCAAAAAGGTCAATCCCGATACTTTTTTTCTAGCACATGGCGGTCCGATAAATACGCCTGAAGATGTCCGATATGCGCTGGATAAGGTAGATGGTCTTCATGGTTTTGTAGGGGCATCCTCTTTGGAGAGAATGGGAGTAGAGGCCTCATTAACCAATTTGACAAAGGAATTTAAGAAGTTGACCCTGTAAGTATTCCTCTTAGCGTAAGATTTAGAATTATGAAGCAAACCTGGAAATTCGTCAAAGAGAAAGACCAATTCTTCGAAAAGGCCTTCGGACGTGACCATTACTGGCATTACCATCCCGAAGTAATCGAAGGTGCGGAATCCTATATGGTCAAAGTGGTCGTGCCGGAAGGGGATGGGCACAATTTTCACAAACATCCTGAAATGCACGAGATTCTATACATTTTAAAAGGAAGGGCCGAGCAATGGATAGAAGACGAAATGCAGTTATTAGAAGTGGGCGATTCCGTCTACATCGATGCCGATGTAGCGCATGCCACTTTCAACGCCGGTGAAGGTGAACTTGAATTTCTTGCCGTACTATCTCCGACCGAAGGTTGGGAAGCCGGTACTTTGGATGTAAGCCAAGAAGAACCTTATTCAAGTTACCGATAGAAGCAAACCGAAATACCATGAACCCTCAATCTCAGCCCCGTAATCAAAAATAAAAAACCAAGATGAAGAAGTCCTTAGCATCCCTTTTATCGATATCGTTCGGGATAGTAGTATTCACAGGTTGCAAAAGCGAGAAAGAACCGCCTCCCGCTTTGGCCTATTCCGGGGAAAATCCCCGGGTACAGGTACCGCTCAGTCCCGAAGATTCCCAAAAGCACATACAGCTCCCGGAGGGTTTTACCGCTGAGCTGTTCGCCGCGGAACCCGAAATCATCAACCCCATAGCATTTACCTGGGACGAAAGGGGAAGGTTATGGGTGGTACAATCACAAGATTACCCGCATAAGCTGGGCAACGATGTCGGCGGTGATCGGATTACCATCTGTGAGGATACTGATGGGGACGGAAAAGCGGATAAATTCACCGATTTCGCTACAAAGCAAAGTCTATCCACCGGTATAACATTGGTAAAGGGCGGCGCCATAGTTTCACAGGCTCCGGATATGGTTTTTTTGGAGGATAACAACGGCGATGATAAAATGGACAAGCGTACCGTGCTCTTCAGTGGTTTTGGCACTTTCGATACCCATGCGGGACCATCGAGCTTGCGTTACGGTATTGACAATGCTTTATGGGGAGCGGTGGGCTATTCCGGTTTTGAAAATAAATTTAAGGGCGACTCGATACACTTCGAACGCGGTGTCTACAGATTCGGAAAAGATGGTTCCTATCTGGAGCCGGTCGGGCAGTTCGACAATAACACTTGGGGTATGGGCTATAACGAAAACTTCGAGATTTTCGGGTCTACGGCCAATAATAACCATGCCTGCTACGTAGGCATCCCCTTAAAACATTACAACTATTTGGATAAAATGCCTTCATGGGCCCTCAATGCCGATTTTATTCAAGGGCATTATGAAATTTCGCCGGTCGATACCATCCCACTACAACAAGTAGATGTTCGAGGGGGTTACACTGCTGCAGCCGGCGCCAATTTTTACACCGCGAGAAACTATCCCAAAAAGTACCAAAACCAAATGTATGTATCCGAACCTACCGGGCATTTGGTGCATATCGCCAAGATAGAAAAGGATGGGGCAGGATACAAGGAAGTAGACGGCGGCAATATTTTCGCCAGTACCGATGCTTGGACGGCCCCTGTTTTTGCTGAGACCGGCCCTGATGGGAACCTTTGGGTGGCGGACTGGTACAACCCCGTAATTCAGCACAATCCCGATAAACGGGGAATGGACAACCAGATTTGGAACGACGATAAGGGGGAAGGCAACGCCCACATCAACAAGTTGAGGGATTATGGGCATGGAAGGATTTACATCATTACATACGAGGATAGCGACGACAGCGAGATTACCAATTTGGATCGCGATGACAAT
>LAZR01001961.1_pt1 | contig 12413 bp, 15 predicted proteins | sample 329461 | NCBI WGS metagenome assembly LAZR01 (sample SAMN03002196, study PRJNA259156) | marine sediment metagenome | biome: sea floor; feature: Hydrothermal impacted sediments; material: marine sediment; isolation source: Loki non-amplified sample from Loki's castle hydrothermal vent sediment ...
TCGGGGAACGTGCGGCCCAAAGGCTACTTCAAAAAATACCCTGATGGATCAGCGCCCGATTCCGCATTCACGGCGTTTTCCGCGGCGTTTTCTGACATCGCTATCCCGGCAACCGCCGACTTCGTGTACGACACGGAGATCCTGACGCTGTCTGCTCTCGGGTTAACGGTCAACAACTTCTATAACTTCGAACACACACGGGATGCTGGCAATGCCGCCGACACCTATGTGGGCGATTGGTTTGTGAAGATGAACAGGATTCGTGTGCTGTGAGCGCTCAGTTCGACGAGACGAACAACGTCGACCTGGGCACGGGCCTCAACGTCTCGGGCTCCGAGATATCCGTATCTGCGCGGGTGTATCTGGATAGTGGTGTCGGCCCCAACGATGCGCGAATAATGATCAAGGGAAGTGGAACCGGAGCTGACGACAACCCTTGGGGTCTGCGTATAAGCCAGTCGGGCGACAGGGCTCAGTTTAATGCTCGCATCGGAGGGACTAACATCATCACGTCTCTTGCCGGCGTCCCTACGCTATCGACAGGTGTTTGGCACCACTTGGTAGGAGTTCGACGCGGCAACGCCGTGGAAATATGGGTCAACGGTCTGTTAGAAAACTCGAACGGCGATGTGGGCGGAGACATTGATACGAACACCGACGAAGTTTGGTTGGGCGACCAGCCGCCAAGCAACGGCAGAGCGTTCGACGGTCGCATCGCCCTTCCGGAACTCTACGATAGGGCGCTCACGGGAGCGGAGATTCTCAGCAAGTTCAATCAGCAAGGGCTTGATTTAAACACCGACAGTCTACTCAGCCGCTACCTGCTGGACGAGGAAACCCCAGGGACAACCATCGGGGCCAGTGTGGTAGTTGATAGTGGACCATCGCGGGAGCCCAACGGTAGCGGTGAATTAACGCCTGCATACGGTAGCGACGAAGCAATCATTTTCAGAAGAAGGTACAGATGACAATCACACTGGATAATGCGATTTCGATCGCGGCAATCAATACTCTCAAATTGGCATCGGCTCACATCGACTACGATGCTTTGGAGGCACGGTTATCTTTCAATACGGGTTTCGGACCTGCCGATGTCATCGTCCGCAATGGCGAGTGCTTAGGCATTCGTAAAAATCCAGCACCGACCGATCGCGGTGACCTTACTCAGCAGTTTAATCTGACGGTTCCGAACGGATTCGATAATCTGATTACTGGTGGGGTCGATGCAAACAGTGTGGAATCTGTTGGCATTGTCGATAAATGGATCGATAGAAGCCTGGCTGGCACGGTCGCGTGAACGCAGGAGATCGACATGGCTGACGTATTCAATGCAGATACCGGACAGTACCGGTCATCGGTCAACACTACCAAGTACATCCCACCTCTTGCCGATGGGATACCTGAAGGAACATGGATCATCAATCCACCCGGGCGCAAGGCACTACTGGCAGCCAAGGTGCCGGTGTCGTTGTGGAAGGCCAACGAAGCCAAAGATGACGTAATCGAAAAGAGCGCTGACGAGAAACTACCGCCTGCAAAGAAGGTCGCATACAGTCAAATCGACGCTCGTACAAGGCAACTGATCGCAGCCGGCTTCGAATTCCCGGCGGCGTCAGGCAACATATATTCCCTGTCGAACGAGTCGCAGATGAACCTCACGAACCTGATGCTGACCAAGGATGATCTCAGTATCTACGACATCAAGATCAATACGCGCGACGACAAGACCGCGATCGTGATCACCGACAAGACCGAGCTGAAGGATTTCTACGACGCCGCACAGGCGGCGAAGCGCGGTCACCTCGACAGCGGTACCGCACTCAAGGATCAGATCCGATCCGCTGCATCGGTTACAGCCCTGTCCGCCATTACAGACAACCGGTGATCCGTGGGCGGTGTTGTACGCATACAGTCCGGCCAGAAGGAACCGGTCGAGGTTATCATCGTGGACAGCAGCAGCGTGCGCCTGACCGGGCTCACCGACATCAAGCTGCAGATACGTAGGATCTCTGACGGGTTTCTATTCGACTGGTCGGACGACACGTTCAAGGCCAGTCCCGTGACGAAGCTGCAGGTGATGTCCGAAATATCTGCGGCAAATTCTCCCGGCGAGTACAAGCTCGACAAGGCTGGACACGTCGATGGATTCGACATGGCCACGATCACGAACAAGGTCGCGGACGACGTCTACCGTCTGACGCTGATCCAGGACCCGGTGGCATCGGCCGACAACGTGCCCCAGACCGGCGAGATCAAGGAGGGCGACTTCATCGACAACCTCGACGACAAGATCAGCACGCTCACCAAGCGGCTCTCCATCGAGATGAGTTTCTCGTACGACCTGGCGACCGACACCCTGATCGGCAACGTCTGGGTCGAGAAGGACAATCTGGTGCTGACCACGGTCGCGAGCGTTTCCGCAACCCTGTTCGACGATACCGGCGCGGCGCAATTCACGATGGTCGACGCTACGCCGGATGCGCAGGGGATCTTCAAGCTGTCCCGCACGCCGACCGGATTCGTCAAGAATAAATCCTTCTACGTCGTGGCATCGGTGACGCTCGCCGACACGTCGGTCGTCAAGGGCGCGAAGGGATTGTTCACCGTTGGCTGAGCTGCGCTGCTACTCCGACAAGTCATCGCAGGCCCTTCACATTGGCCCGACGATCACAGGACTGACCCTCTTCAGTTCTGGCGATCTGGAATGTCAACCGCTGTTCCTGCGCGTCGTCCGCAAGATCGACGTGGACATTCTCCTGCGCCTGGCGCCAGAGCTGGCCCAGGTCCTGATGCTGGCACCGGAGCTGACGCAGACGCTCACGTTGTCTCCGGAACTCATCGAGACCCTTCGACTTGCGCCCGAGTTGCAGCAAGTCCTGACTGCGGATCCAGAAGCGGCTAACATAGTGATCGTACCGATCGACTGCTGACATGAGTCAACTGCTGGACATAGACCTCGAATTCCTGGAGACGAACCAGAAGCGACCGCTGCATGCCGGCGACGATTACGACATGCAGTTCACGGCGGAAAATCTGGTGCCGGCCGGGGACGCCATCGATCTCACGGGTGCCAAGGTGTGGTTCACGATCAAGCGCAACCCGCTCGACGACGATGCCAGTGCCCTGCTCGCCGTGAACACGGTCGACGATCCCACCAAGATCACCATCGACACTCCGCTCAGTGGGATCTTCACCGTCCATTTTCTGGCCGCTGACACGGCCGGCCTCGAAGGACTTTTCCCGTACGACATTCAGATCAAGCTGGCCTCTGGTAAATTGTTCACAATGGCTCGGGGGCAGATCGAGTTCCTGGCCAACCTCACCCGCGCAACGTCATAGGAGATACGATGTCACTGAAATCAAAGCCCAGTTACACTCTGCACCGCTTGCGGCCAGCCGGCACGGTCGACGTGGCCCTGGCAACGCTGGTCGACGATCTCAAGATCCTGAAGGACAAAAAGATCAGGGGTGACATTGACGCGTGGGGTTTCAAAACCATCGAGGGCTTCATCCAGTTCGTGGGTGGTACCGCCCCGACCGCAGCCTTGCAGATCCTCGAAGTCATCCAGTGGCCGGATCCCACGGACTCCGATGCCATCAACGAGGATCTGGTTGCCAGCGAGCAGGCGAACCTCACTGCCCTCGTGGACAAGCAGAAGTTCAGGATCACGATCGCCGAGGCTGGCCGTCTGTTCCTGCGCGTCGCAGCCGTGACGGGCACGCCGACCTCGTTGCACGTCTTCGTCACGGGCGGCGAAGTGATGTCGAGTCTTCTGGAGCGGCGCGCACAGAGCTAGTCCATGGGCGTCTACGTCACAGAGGCGGAGGTTCGCGCCGAAGGCGTCGGCGCGGAACACACTGCCACCACGATCAACAGTCGCATCCTGAAGTGGGAGCAGATTGTCGAGAAGCTGACCAAGAACATTTTTCGCAAGGTCAGTCCGGGCGAGCTGATCTTCGACGGCAACAACCGCGACCGACTGCACTTCAACATTCCTTTGATCGCTGTCAGCTCCGTCAAGGTGAACGAGGAGACGACTGCCTTGACCGCCGAGGAGTTCAGAGCCTTCACCGGGATCTCTCAACCACAGGACGACCGAGGCAATCCCAAGATTGAACTGACCAGCATCAGGGTCACGAGCCTGTTTACTCGCGGCCATGGTCTGTTCGTCAAGGGACTCAAGCAATTGATCACGGCGGACTGGGGGCATGTCGATCCGGATCCGGCCACACCAGGCGCCTTCATCACACCGCCTGCCGTCAAGGACGCGATCATCCAGTTGGTGATCCGCGATCTGCGCGATCACTTCTCCACTCAGTTCTCTGGCAACACCGGACCATCGATCGCACCCATCCAGCGCGAGCGGACTGATGGTCACGAGATCGAGTACGCCGACATGGTTGCGTCGATCACGTGGGCAATGATCCCGAACGACATCCGCGACATCCTGTTGATGTTCCGCAGCCCGCTGCACATTAACATCCCACAGCAGAAACGATTCGTACCGTTCCATCATACGTTCATCGGTGGTATCTGATGCCAACGCCGCGCCTGCTTCACCCGGTGCCGGTGGAGCTGCGCAAGAAGGATGTGGCGAGGACGATCATGGACGACAACTACAGCGAGCCCGTGGGCCAGGTCCATCGCAAACAGAAGCCGGTCAAGCTCGTGGCCCAGCACATGATCAAGAAGGAGAAGATGGCAGTCGCCACCGAGGGCGGCGTGCAGGAAGAGAGCGACGGGTATCTCCTGTTCAGGACGTCAGACCTGCGCGACAAGAAGTGTGACGTCGAGCGTGGCGATCGTATCGTGTCCATGGGCGGTTCGAAGAATCAGCGGACGACGAACTTCTACATCGTGAAGCTGCAGTTCATCGGGCACTACCCCGAGCACGGCGGAGCGACGCTGCTCAAAGCGTTCTATCAGGATCGACAACCATCACGGGTGTGACGTGCCTGGTTTCTCTTTGGATCTAGATCCTGGCTGGGCACGGATGGCAAACATCCTGAACCCGCGACGCTTCAAACAGAGCCTGGAGAAAAACGTCAAGCGATCGATGACCCGCATTGGAGTCTTCGGTCAGAGCGAGATCGTGGACGCCATCGACCGGAAGACCTTCGCACCGAACGCACCACTGACCGTAGCTCTCAAGGGTCACAGCACGCCGCTGGTTGGCGAGGCACCAGGTGCCTTGCGCCAGTCGATCGACTTCGACGTGCCCAAGTGGAACATCGTGGACATTGGCGTTCTGCGTCGGCGTACCCAGCCGGGCGAGGATGGCAAGCCTGATGACGTCATGGACATCGCTGCAGCCGTGCATGAAGGATCCACGATCAAGGTGACTGAGAAGATGCGACTGTTCTTCGCAGCGATTGGACACCCGCTCAATCCAGCTACCACCGTGATCGTCGTGCCCGGTCGTCCGTTTCTCCGTGTGCTTTTGTCTCGCAGGTCTATAAGCTTCATGAAACGAGAGTGGGAGAAAGCCGTACAAGCGGCTGTGTCAGGGCGATGACGAACAAATTCGTGAAGCAGATCGAATTCAAGGAAGACAATCGGGCGAAGTTCACGTTCTCCGATGCGACGAAGATCCGTCTGAACCCAGACACGAATCAGCTCGAATTGAAGAAAGACGTGAACGGTTTCTTCCCCACCGATGCTGATCTATTTGTGAAGACCCAGGTCATGAATCCGGAGGCGCTGCTGCAGTGGTTGCGGTTTCACTTCGAGCCACGGACCGGAGAACAACCAGCGCTCACCACGATTCAGTTCAAGCTGAACGACGGAACCACGGATCGGTTCTTCAGCGGAGGTTCCTGGGTGGCGGCCGGTGCATCGGACTGGAACAGCGAGGCCATCGTCGCGGCGAATATTGCGACCTATCCCGTCACCAGCAAGAAGCTCCAGGTGATCGTGAACCTGGCGACCACAGACAAGAAGGTCACGCCAGTGGTCAAGCTGGTGGCCGTGCTCATGGACGGTGACTTCGACTACCTCGACAGCATCGTCGGCGATAGCCTGGTGCCTTCCCTGCGCGAGACGATACGGCCGGTCGTCGACTTCGCCCTGGAAGCACCGCACGGCGGAACGCGGATCAGCCTGCGCGACGTGGAGTTCCCCTACGACATCGACACCATCGAGCGGGCATACGATCACGATGGCGATGCCGGCCACGTCACGAACATTCTCAGCTCGTATGACGCCGCGAACAACATGGCGATCCTGACTGCCTCGGTCGCAGTGGGCCGGACCATCTGGTTCCGGATCCGACTCAAGCCTCGCATCTATGTCAACTGGGCATCCCAGGATTTCGTCGAGGTCGAGAAGCTGCCGGCCGTGGTCCTGAGCAGGTTCGTCGTCACGGGCAACCAGGTGTTCGGACGGGCCTTCGTGCGGGACGTAAATGTGCCGGATGCCGTGGTCCTGGAGAACCCCTACAAGGTGAACATCGACGTTGATATACTGCTCCTGGCGGAGAAGAATCGTCCCCTGATCAGGCTGCACGACCAGGGTCTGAAACACACTATCAACAACCCCCTGCTCAGATGGAGAGCTGTCGATGAGGAGATCACGATGTACACGACCACGGAACCCGACTTCCGGCAGCGGCCAGATTTGCGGGATCAGCATGGCTCGACGTACAGTCTGAGGTTACAGGACGTGTTCATGTGGCTGAAAGCTGAGCAGACGTTGCCGCTGGTGCAACAGGTCAACCTGACAACGTTGAAGACCGTATAAAGGGAGAGCTCACCAATGGCGCAAAAGCGATTCGGACCGACCCTCGACGCCGGCACCGTCATCATCGAGAAGGAATCCGAGAAGACCATCACGGCATCTCAGCTCGGCACCACGGGATATGCGGGCCTTCTCGATCGAGGTAAAGTCGGAAAGCTCATCACCACGGTCAGCAAGCGTGCGCTGCTCAAGAAGACCGGTGGCTTCATTCCGGACTCGGTCCTGCCCGACAACGCCCGCGACTTCTGGGACCACTCGGACGGCGCCGGCACTCTGCTTCTGGTTCGGATCACGGATGGCAACGAGAAGGTGGCCACCCTGGATGTCTACGACCGGAAGACGGTTCGCAACAAGGTCATCAGAGTCGACGCCAAGAACGGCGGATCCTGGGGTAGCAAGCGCGACTGTCAGGTCGCCGACCTGGCAGCGGTTCCCGGCGACATCACCGCCGAAACCACGGTTGATCTGCCGATTCTGTTCACCCCAATCTTCAAGGATCAGTTCAAGGGTGGGACGATCACGTTCACCGAGACCGGAATCACGTACGAGATCATCGCCAACGACAAGAGCGATGGAGCGGCGAAGACCACGTTCACGGTCGCTGCCGATTCCAAGATGGTGACCGACTTCGGCGCTGGCACCGATCCCGAGGTCACCATCCGCAACAAGGCCCTCGACACATTCGGCGAGGTCCAGCACCTGGCCGTGCTGTTCAAGGACAGCGCGATCGCGCCGTCCACGAAGTGGGGCGTCGAGATCTGGCTCAACGACGAGCTGGTTTTCGAACAGGCCGAGCTGTCCAGTGATCCGAACGACGTCGACTACTTCGTCGACAAGGTGAACAACGACGGGAACAACGAGTACGTCAAGCTCACCGATCTGTGGGTCGGTGCGATCACCGCAGATGTCCGCCCGGCCAACCACTTCGGTACGGTGACATCGGCCACCGAGATCACCGCCAAGCTATTGAAGATAGGGACGCAGGTTGTCCTGGTCGACAGTAGCCTGGCAGTCGACAACACCATCACCGCGTTCACCTTCGGGGCGGACGTCATCCCCGACACATACGAGGTCGAGGTGACGGGAACCGGACCGCCCACGTGGTCGATGAAGTCACTGAACAAGCAGAAGACCCATACCTTCCCTGCGCCCACTGACGGCGCTGCGACTGCCGCCGACAACGCCAAGAGCATCGGATTTACCGTGACCGGTGTGACCGAGGTGGTAGGCGAGAAGTTCACGCTGACCGTGCTGCCACTGTTCGAGGACGAGGCGATCGACGGGAAGATTTTCTTCCCGGACGAGAGCGGTGCGCCTGCTGCTGGCTTCGACATCACGGACAACACCGAGACCCAGGCCACGATCGTCACAGGCGATCTCACTCTGGCCGGTGGCATTGGAGCGACTCCCAAGTACCGCCTGCAGTTCAGGCAGCAGCTCCAGGATGGCTACGACGGCATCGCCGAGGTCGACGTGAACGACTTCCTGACGGCGTGGGATATCCCAACCTCCGAGTTCAACAAGACGTCCGACCAGAAGCTTGGCCTGATCAAATTCGCCACGCCAGGCGTGACCAAGGTTCTCAGCTCGGGCGACGCCACCACTGTGGAGAAGGCCGGCATCGCGTATGGCAACTCCAAGAACCATATGTATCGGTCGGAGATCCCGGCATCGATCACGGACGAGTCGGCGGCCAAGTCGCACATCAACGATACCCTCGGACGCAACACGCATCAGTCGGTGATCTTCCCGAGCTTCGCGGACGTGCCGGATCCGGTACTGGCCGGTCGGCGCAAGCAGATCCCGATCACGGGCATGGTGCATGGTCGCGAGGCGCGCGAGGCCCGGAACTTCGACGGCTACCACAAGGCAGCGGCCGGCATCGAAGCCACGCTGCCACGGATCATCGAGCTGCCGACGAAGGACACGGTCCTCAACGGCGAGATCCTCAACCCGACCGGAATCCAGGTCGTGCGCGTGAAGTCGGGAAACTTCGTCATCTGGGGCGATCGCAACCCGGCCACCGATCCGGCCTTCAACTTCAAGCACCAGCGAGAGCTGCTGAGTCACTACGAGCACGTGCTGCAGGAGTCGTTCGACTTCGTCATCTTCGCGATCAACGATCCCATCGAGCAGCCCGGGTTGATCGCGGCATTGCAATCCTTCTTCTTGCCTGAGTTCAGGAAGCGAGCAGTCCGAGGAACTGACTTCGAGGATGCAGTCAAGATCAAGATCGACGGCGAGAACAACACGGACGCCACGCGGGCAATGGGTGATCTGAACGCCGAGATCACCTTACGGCTCGCGGATACGGTGGAAAGATTTATTATCACCGTGTCCAAACAAGGCGTGTTTGAGGACATCACTGTTTGAGTTGAAGGCCGTATAGGAGACCAAAGACAATGGCGATCAAGGGCACAATTCAGCAGGACCACATTCAGGTCAACAAGTTCCAGCTCCTCGTGGCGAGCCTGCCGCCGATCCTGTTCACCACGATCAGCGGCATCGAGGAAGAGTTGGACACGGTCGAGTTGCCCGATCGTACACCGCAGACCGGAGGTCGGGCGAAGCCGGTCGAGTTCGATGCCACGCAGCCCATGCATCACAGCCTCGAACGCGCGGCCATGGATGCATGGCTTCGCGAATGCACGGATCCCGTCAGTCCATTCCACAAGAAAATCGGCACACTCATCATGGAGAGTCAGACCACGATCGTGAAAGCGAGCTTTGCCCTGCTCGGTCTGTTTGTCTTCAAACGAGCGACGCCTGATCTCGATCTCGAAAACGATGGTGAGATGGCGATGATCACCTGGTCATTCAAGGCAGCAGACCTGACACGACTCGGTTAGTACATCGTCAATCACCCTCACAAACGCCTCGGCGTATTTGGAGGGGATATGAAAAAAATAACAGTCAGCGAATGCGGGTACAAGCTACCCATCGGAGTTCCGTCCACGAACGGAAAAGGACTCATCAGGGACTTCACCTTACGTCCCTACAAGTCGTCGATCGATCGGCACATCGCTGACTGGGTCGAGACGAACGAAGCGAAGTACAGCAGGCCGGGCACGCTGATCGCGGCTCGTGTTTCCAAGTTCGTATCGCTGATCTGTTCGCAGTTCGGTGATACGGCGTGGGCACTGGACAAGGACAAGAACAGCACGCCCGAACAGGAGCTCGCTGTCTACGGGATGTGGTACGCCGATGTGATGTACGTGTACTTCATGGCGCGTATTGCTTCACTGGGCAAGGATTACGAATACCCGTACATCTGTCCGGACAAGAAGTGCGCGGCCAACAAGGGCAGCAAGATCACTTTTGATCTCTCAACCGCCGACGTGGACATTCTTGAGCCGAACGATCCATTGCAGAAGTGGGTCGAGTTGAAGTTCCCGTTCAAGAATCGCGCTGGCCGTCTGGTGAAAAAGTTCAGGATCGAACCAGCGAGATGGCACATTACACTGCAACCAGACTTCTACGGCAAGAGCGCCGATGGAGTTTCGTATACGATCCTTCAGGATTGTGTACGTGGGATCGACGGTCAGGATGGTCGCTATGAACTGACGACCGATGAGATCGACGAGATCAATCACGCGGACGTGATCAACATCGATCGCCAGACCAAGTCCTTGGCGCCTGGTATCGACCTGCAGACAAAGATCGAATGCATTTGTGGTCGTCTCATCGTCAATCCTTTGAACTGGACCCCAGATTTTTTTTTCGGGTCCTCCTATCCGATCTCGGAGATATCGAACGTTTCAGAGACGACATCCACTGTCTAACGTACTGGACACACATGAACCGCGCAGATGTACTCGACATGACGTACGGAGAAAGGCAGTGGCACATCGAGCGACTCATACGGCAGAAGAAGGATGAGGTCGAGGCCATGAAGTCACCAAACAACCTCATCGACTTAGCGGGGTAGACCATGGCTGAACGAGTAGGCGTTCTCGGACGGTTGAGATTCGATTCGGCTCAGGCAGTCGGATCGATGAACCGCGCCTCCAAGTCATTCGGTGGTCTGAACAAACAGGCCCAGCTGATGAAGTCCGGCCTATCCGACGTGAACCGTGGCATGAGCCAGCTCGCGCTCGCAGGCACAGCGGTCGCAGTTGCTGGTGGATTCGCGGTAAAGAAGTTCGCTGACTTCGGCGGACAGATGGGCGCGGTCCAGTCGGTTCTGCAAACAAGTGAGGTGAATTTCAAGAGACTCGAAGGCTTCGCGAAGGATCTTGGTCGGACCACATCATTCACGGCAATCCAGGCTGCAGAGGGTATGGAGAATTTTGCCCGCGCTGGTTTCGATACCACGCAGGTTATCGCTGGCCTTGAGCCTGTGCTACGTGCGGCCGAGGCGGACAGCATTGATCTCGCCACGGCTACGAAAATTGTTACGGGAAGTATCAAAGCCTTCGGACTCCAGGCCGAGGATGCAGGACGAGTAGCAGACACATTGGCATTCGTGTCGGCTAAGACAAACACAAACATCATCGGCCTCGGTGAAGGTTTGAAATTCGCTGCGCCGGTTGCTAACCAGCTCGGCATCGAACTGGAAGACACCACCGCGATCCTCGGTGCGTTGGCCGATATACAAATCACAGGTACGCAAGCCGGTACTGCATTCAAGAACGCGCTCCTTCAAATTTCCAAACAAGCCAAAAAAGGAAAGGTGGAAGTCGGTGGGGTAGGTGTTGCCATTGAAACAACTGCCGATGGTTCATTCGATCTTGCTGCAACATTTGGAAACGTATCGAAACAACTAGCATCGATTAAAAATCGTACTGCACGTGTGAGTGCTGCGATGAAACTGCTGGGTTTGCGAGGTATATCGACCGACGCTGCTTTCGCTGCATTGGGCAACGATGCAAAAAAAATGGAGCTGTTACTCGGTCGAAATGAGGACGGCATGTCCAATCTCGCGGTGGCCGCCAAGGGTGCCGCCAAACGGATGGCAGAGATCCGTTTGAAGAACCTGCGCGGTGACTTCATCCGCTTCGGATCTGCGGTCGAGGGCGCCACGATCGAGATTGGTGGTTCGATCGCCAAGACGATCGGCCTCAGTGGTGGTGTCCAGAGACTTACAGGTTTCGTCAGTGATGCCGCTGCAGCCTTCCAGAAGTTCGGTGATAATCCAGAATTGCTGGAAGCGAACAAGGTCGCTCTTTCAGGCGTCGATCAAGCGGCCACCGACATGGTGAAGGGATTCCTCCTTGGCCTGGACGACGTGAAGGAAACGATCGTGGGCACTGTCACGTTCGTGAAAGAGTTGGGCGTCGAGTTCGGTCTGTTCAGTGGTGATAGTACCGAGGGAACGGTCAAGCTGGTCACGAAGATGGCGGGGCTTATCACCGTACTTGGCGCCGTTGCTCTCGCGGCGAAGGCAACAGGTACTGTATTCGGTGGGCTAGCCAAGACTGGAATCGGTGCAGCCAAGCTCATTGGCGGTGCCTTCGGCGCAATCAGCAAGGTGGGTGGAGGAATTCTCACCAAGATCCCTGGCCTCGCACGTGTCCTACCTGGCGTGGCCGGTAAGCTGGGCAAGGCTGTCGGTGGTCTGGAGCGCCTTACGGCTGCACCCGTGCGCGTGGTGAACTTCAACGAGTCTCCTGGTGGGGCAGGTGCGGGTGCTGCAGGCGGGGGGACAGCGTTGGCTGGCGGTGGCAAGAAGGGCAAA
>LAZR01001962.1_pt1 | contig 12410 bp, 19 predicted proteins | sample 329461 | NCBI WGS metagenome assembly LAZR01 (sample SAMN03002196, study PRJNA259156) | marine sediment metagenome | biome: sea floor; feature: Hydrothermal impacted sediments; material: marine sediment; isolation source: Loki non-amplified sample from Loki's castle hydrothermal vent sediment ...
CAGTAGCCCCGCTTTGGTTGAATGACCCCACAGTGAGCGTAAAACCACCAGTGATTAGCGTTCCCCTTAACTGAGTGAGGGCATTTGTTCCTAAATTAAGGTCATCCTGTAAAGTCCATGTACCCCCCACACCGCCGATGGAGATTGCTGTATTCAAAGTAACACCAGCAGTTGTAATAGTCTTTGGGGATGTTGCGGATAAGGTATAACCACCACCACTCATCGGTGCAGTCATAGCAGCGATAAAAGTCAAAGAACCCCTGATGTTAAGGCCAGAAGCTCCACCCAGCGCGGGTGTGTCAGTCGCCCCCGTCCAGTCCATATCAAGGCAGCTTCCTATCTCATCTACCGTTACAACTCGCCCAGCTATTGAAAAGGAATTGGCAGTAAAAAATACACTATCTGCATTTGTGGGTTTTGAAGCGTTGGGCGCACCGCCATCAGTAGCAGACCAATGATTTAGTGCATCAGACCAGTTGCCAGTATCCCCTACCCAAAACCTATTCGCCATTATCCCACGGCCTCCAATATCTTACTAGATGATATTGAGTATGATGGGGTAAAGGTCGCTGGCGTTATGTTGGCATCATCAACGTAGTAGGTTTTCCCAACACCGCCCACGTTTGCCAGAACTCTAAATGTTCCCTCGTACCATTCGCATATAGTATAATCATCAGCATCAGTAAGCCCAAGGCTGGGAGTTTCTACGTCAGCATCTGTGCCAAAAGTTCTACCCGAAGCTGTGTAAGTAGCCTTGGTAACTGTACACTTATGCCCGTGGGCGTCTTTAGACGCAACAACCTGACCATCCAATTCATACAAGGGTAGGTACAGAACCAGCGAGGGGTCAAGAACAAAGCTTTCTATTGGTGGTTTAGACATAACCCCTCCTTACGAAGTCTTCTTGGCTTTTATCTTTATGTAGGATGAGCTCTTGGCTTTGACCGAACCTTTACTTGCAGTCTTCGCCCAGAATAATAGTCTTACGTTGATGGGTAGCTTGTTATAGCCCGAACCCGTCTTAGCGTACCCACTTAGCGTCCTGTCAACGGAAACGGTTGAGGCTTCCGTCTTTGCGGCGGTGAGATACTTCCAGTTGGCAGCCACATCAGCTACCGTTGAGTTCTTCCACTGCCAGAAATATCCGACAGTTGAGACGGTGGCCGTAGCTGCCCGTATCCCAGCGGTAAGACCGAACTCTATCTCATCAATGAAAGAGCCATCTAATCCAGGCCAGTTGATTGTCGATGATACAGCCTCGCTACAGTTGGATGTCTTGGATGAGACTGCCGTTGAAGCTGCCACTGCCGTGAGATACTGCACACCGTCCGATGTCAGGTAGGTTGTCCTGAAGGGGTGGATGGTGTACTCGTAGTTCCTCTGTATGACCCACTGCCCCAACTCCGTAGTGTCGTACATAAGGGACGATGGTATCCTGTCGCCTATCTGATCTTTGACCGATATGAAGTTATCCGTAGTGTTGTAGCTACGGCTCAGTACTTGATTTGCGTTGAATGTTCTGTTTGTGCTTGCCGATGAACCCATGATATACCTCCTTAATAATACTTGGGGTTAGCGTTCTCTCGCCGTCTCTTGAGGAAGTTTCTATACTCGCTTAACGCTCCCCCTACATCCGCCTTGCTCACCTTCCTTGTGGCACGGGGAGGTAATTTCCTTAGTTGCTCCGCTGTTTTCTCTCTCTCCACCTCCTCCAAGTATTCGTTTTCCTGTCTGTCGCCAGTGTCGGGTATGACGACAATCCTCGACCTGTCGCCTTCTTTAATCTCGAACATATTTACACCCGACCAGTATTTAGTCATTTATCACCTCAATAATCTTATCCGCATCCTCAAGCGTCCAGTGCCCTATACCATCCGAGAACATCACCGTCTCGTAGCACTCGTCCGCATAAGGATATTCACCAACACCCCATCCCTGGTAGAACGGTATGTGGTGCAGAGGCCTGTACCCACCCTTGCCGAAGTAAACTCCCTTGTTCGATAGCCTCTGTTGGAGTTCGTCCCGTCTATTAGTTTTAATTGCGTATGTATAATATGAGTGCTTGCACCCGTCCCTTACTTCTGGTATCCCCACTGCTTCCCGAAGCCCCTCGTTTAATCTATCGGCCACCTCTCGTCTTCGTTCAAGTTGTTCGTGTAGATTACGGAACTGAGGTAGCAACACCGCCCCGCAAAGCTCAGGCATTCGATAGTTATACCCCAAAACTTCCGAGCAAACTTCACCGTGATTCCTGATAAGCCTTGCTTTTCTCGCCAGTTCGTCATCATTGGTTACTAACATACCCCCTTCGCCGGAGCTTATGTGCTTCCAGACGTTGAATGAGAATACCCCGAAGTCCCCAATCGTTCCTACTTTCCTACCTTTATACTCAGCACCAATAGCCTGTGAGCAGTCTTCAATGATATACTCACACCTGATGTTATCCAGGTCCGCAGGTTGACCGTGCAGGTGCACTGGTATGGCGTACTTCCCGTGACACGGCTTCATGGTGTAGTATTCGTCTATATCCACAAGATGTGGTGTAGCGTTGGCCATGTAGACACTAGATGCAGTGGCGCTGAAGGTTACGTCCGGTACTTCCACCGAGTCACCCCGACCTACGCCCAGACTTAGCAGTGCTGTATGCAGAGCGGAGGTGGCTGAGTTCGTCGCTATGGCGTATTTAATACCCAGATACTCACAAAAGTCATCTTCAAGCTGGCGCACGAACCCCTTGCTCTCTAACTCACCTGCCCTATAATAAGAAAGGGAGCCGTTTAAGACTCCCTTGAGGTTTTCTAATATCTCGTCTCTTATCTTATCAATCGTATAACCTCAAATGCTTCAGCGTAGGGTACTCCGATAACCTGCCCATACCGCTGTGCCTTAGCCCGTATCATTTCAGACGAACGAGGGTGAGGGAACTTCCTCACCTCTTCGGTGTAATCCTTCATTGCGTCGATCTTCTGCTCTATGTATCTGGTTACATCCACGAATACGTTGGGGTTGAATGAACCGAACTGGTTAAATCCCCAGTCACTTGTAACATCGAACCCGTATAATTCTTTAACCGAACACGGTGGCCTGGTGGCTACCAGTACCGCTTCGTGTATTACCCTGTGGTCTCTGTTTATATCCGATGAGCAGTGGGTGTAAACGATGTCAGGCTGATAGTCTTTTATCTCTTTCAGTATCAGGGCAATCCAGTCTATCAGTGGTCGAGTCTCGAACCTCTGGTCTATTGGGTCTTCTCTACCTAAGTCTGCGATAATGACCTCAACATCATCGTGCTTGAACATCGTACCACCGCAACCAAGAACCTCATCATCGGGGTGGGCGACTATAACAAGTACCTTACTCACGCTTTCTCCCGCTGGATATTAGCCCCCATCCGAATAATACCGCTATCAGACCAATCCCAAATGGCGTACCGCTAATGTGGATTGAACCAAGCACCGTCGCCACTCCCAGAAACCCTACAATCAACCCCGATACTGTAAGTACCTTACTCATTATATCTCACAAACTTAGCCGGAGTACCCATTACCACCCAGTTGTCGGGTATGTTTTTCGTCACCACCGCCCCCATACCTATCAGACAATTCTTGCCTATCTTAATCTGGTCTCGGATACATACCTGTGGGCCGACCCACGTGTAGTCTCCTATCTGCGAACTACCCCCGATATATGTCACCGCCACTATCGCACAGTGTTTTCCAATCTTTGCATTGTGGGCTACGTGGATTAGGTTCTCCAGTTTAGTTCCCTCACCGATTACCGTGTCTCCAAGAGTACCCCTGTCAATGACGCAGTTAGCGCCTATCTCTACGTTATCCCCAATAATAACCCTGCCGAAGTGCGGGAACTTGACCCAGTTCTTTTTCTCATCGCGGACAAATCCCAATCCATCCTCACCAATAACTGTACCCGTATGTACGATTACGTTCTTACCGAGGATTACCCTTTCGTCTTCTGGTATATCCTCGTGACCCTTACAGGCTCGCATAAACTCCATCTTGGGGTCGGGTACTCTTATCAGCATCTTGTCGTTGTGGATTACAGATAACCAAGTCTCGGTATCTAGTTTATCCGATACAAAGATAACCCGTGCCTTGGTAGTGTCAATCGCTTCCTGCGCCTTATCTGGGTCTCTCGCGTAGAAACTGAAGGAGTTCTCGGAGGCCTCGTCTATCGGCGCTGGTCTTAAAGTGCCTGTTTGCATACTTTCTCCCAGCGTACTAACTCTTTTAATTCATCGGGTGTCATGCTCCATTCGGCATCAACACTTGTCTCGTGGTCTATTGCAAAGTGTTTCTCTATAATCTCAGCGCCCCTTGCGAGGGCTATCTTGCTTGCGTCTAATCCTATGGTGTGGTCGGAGAAGCCTTGCCACTCATCCCAATCAAAGTATATATCACTGAAGCTTACCCTATCCATCTGGGTTGGGTACTCGCTAACGCAATACAGAAACTTCGTATCGCAATGGTGGGGTTGTGCCTTTCCCGGGCGCTCTCTATTGCGCGATATGATAGTAGACTTTCTTGTTTTATCTATTGCGTCTATAATAGAAAGGGTATTGGCCTTACTCGCTGCTATCTTATATCTCTTAACCCCAATTTCCTCGCACCACTTGACCTTCTCAACATCAAATACGGAGAAGAAGACTTCCATATCAATGGACTTACCGTAATCAAACAGCCACTTGGCCTGCTCAAACGTGAGTTCCTGTGGTATCTTCTTGCCGTGTACCTTCATGCTGTCGAATAGCTGGAACTTGGCTAACGAAGCACCGTTCTCTTTAGCAAGGTGGATTAACCGCATCGCCTCGCCAGGGTGCTCGAAGTTCATTCCTATCTCAGCTATAATCACAGATACACTCCCATGAGCAGAATACCAGCTGAGGCCATTCTTCGGCGGTGAAAATCTGGTCTATCTCCTTACCGCAATGCGAACACTTCCCTACTTCCATTATAACCCCCCTGTCAAGTTTCTCTTATAATCAAACAATCATCTTCTCGTGTCAACCTGCTTTCCTCGCCCTCGGCTATCAGTTGCTCGGTTTTCTTCTCACTCTTCCTCTTGCCTATTATCTGTATCTTGCATTCGGGTGCCATATTAGAAGCCAACTCTTCCAGGGTATGCGTGGGCATTATGGGTATGAATATCTCACCACCTTCCATCCGATTCAAGACATTGATGGCGAATGCCACCGCCTCATCGAAGGTTATGAAGAACCGGGACATCTCCTTGTCTGTCATTGTTATTGACTCACCCCTTGCCCGTTGTTTCATCCACTTGTCTATCACCGAACCGCGACTCTGCGCTCCCCAGAAGTTCCCGTATCGTATGCAGGCAAACTTTGTCTTATAGTTCTCGTTGAGGCTCATAAAGTACTTCTCCATTACTAACTTGGTGGCACCGTATATGTTTATAGGGTGTACCGCCTTATCAGAACTTATACCAAGAACTTTATCTACCTCACAGTCTATGGCACACTCCCCCACGTTGATAGAACCCGTGATGTTTATGGACACCGCCTCGTCTGGGTTGTACTCGGCTATCGGTACGTGCTTGAGCGCAGCAGAATGAACAACAATATCCACATCCCTCATCGCCTTCTTAACTCGGTCTTTATCTCTTATGTCACCCACCAGAAAGCGTAGCCTGTCGTCCCTCATCTCGTCCTGCATATCCACGATTTGAGCCTCGTCATTACTGAATATGCGAATAACTTTAGGGTTGAGTTTCAGTATCTCCTTGGTGAGGGCTTTGCCAAACCCACCGCTACCGCCTGTTATCAATACTACTTTGGATTCCATTCTTTCCTCACATACCTAGCGTGCTTGTATAGGTTCTCCCAGAACTGACCTTCGGTTATATCTATGTAGTCGCAGAGTTTCTTGATATATTCCTCACCGCATAGCCCATCAAACTCTTCTATTAACTTGAACCCCTCTTCCCTGGTCATTCGCCCTTCCCGTATGTCGTAGCACACTTCGTCGGTGGTAAACCCGAACCCTAACTTGGCATACTTGAACATCTGGTTGACCATGTGGAAGTCGCTGTCTAGCGCCGTCCACGGGTGTATCCTACCTAAGTTGCGCATATCGTCTTCCCTGAATTTCAATCCCCTCATCCTTGCGTACAGGGCGTTACCCGTCTGCGACCACTCTGGGGCGTAGTACTGCACCCAACAGGCCTTACCATCCCAACCAGTCAAGTCGGGGAAGGTGTACCAGTAGAGGTCATCCTTTGAAATTTCCCCAGCCTCTATTAAATCCGCGTACTCTATCTCCGGTATCTTACCTGCTACGGTATTGACCCTGAACACCTGCGAGGCGTCACCGTCCGTAGGTAAATCCGCACTCACACCTAAAGTAAGGGCGGGGTTCTCCCCGTTCACCACCATCGGGATATTAAGTTTCTTTGCCATGATATACACAGAAGCGTACACGGGGAACTCAGTACAGATACGCAACTGTAGATGTCGGAAGAAGTCCTGCCTCATCAGCTTCTTCAATACTTTTGGATTAACCGTGACGGTAGTGCAGTCGAACCCCTGCCCTATGAGATTGTCTATGTTATACTTCCCTATTTCCGTAATCGAATCAGGTGCGGCGTTTACTAAGAGAACATTGAGACCCAGCTTCTCCCTGGCATACATACTGACAAAGGTTGAGTCCTTACCCCCACTGACACCGCTGATACAGTCGTGCGTACCACGCTTATCGGCTTCCCGTTTCGCCCAGTCTGCCACCTTCACCAGTTCTTTGAAGCGTGCGTCCCAGTCGATGTCTTTCTTGGACTCTTCGTATAGACACGCCCCGCAGACGCCATCTACTATGTGCAGCTTCGGTCTGCTCAGGTTCTGGCAACACCTCTTGCAGTAATTCAAAATCCCCCCTTATTAACCTTGCAAATTTCGCCGCTCGGTGCCCTATAGTATTCGTCCTTATCTAAACTCAAGCTATTTCTAATCCGACAGACGATTGACGGGCAGTGAGCCTTCGCAGTTGTGTAGTAAGGCTTCCCCGTATGGAAGGAATAACCCTCTATTTTCCCCACTCCGCATATCTCGATTGCCCGCCCACAACGAATACAGTACTTTGGTTGTTGACTATTTTGGTCGGATTTCACAACTTATCTCCTCTGCTTTATTCTTTATCTTTATTGCTCTATCAATGGGTATCCCGTAGTAGTTGGCGAACTTCCTGGTTGGCACCCTCGGTATTCCCTCAAGAACAACATCAAAGTCCCTGAACATCTTATAATCCCTCCCCCAGTTCACCCTCTCCCATATCCTCTCATGCAGGAAGTACCAGCCGACCTTGATAATTAAAGACAATCCGCCGATACTCAACGCCGTAGACGCCTCACCTGTCAATACATAAGCAATGACTACCGTAATCAGCGTTGAACTGAGCCGATAGGTTATTGCCTTGGCTATGCTTTTCTTTCTAGTAACCATTTCGCATACTCATACTGTTCTTCTGTGTCGATGTCGCAAGACCTGTCCATGAAATAAGGATAACACTTCCTGCCGTGAAAGTCCATATTAAACTCCTTGAGGAATACCCCCGTCTTGGCGAAGATAAACCCACCGTCATGCACGTACAGGGGTTCCAGTTTCTGCGACTGCTTCAAGTATTCGTGTCCCATGTACGGTTCGAGAAAGCCCTTCCGGTTAATCTTCTGTGCCCACTGCGGAGGGGGGCTACACCTTGTAGCACTCATCACATAGTTCGCATCCTTCGCCCACAGTAACTCCCATCCTCTTTTTAGGTCTTCGGCTGTCCTGAAGGGGTTGCAGGCTATTAGTATGCAGAATGTTTCCGGTAGCTTATAAATATTAACGAGAAACCTGACAACGTGCCGTATCTGTGCCGTGTCTCTAGCCAGCCTCTTCGGTCTGTAGTGTGGTATCAGGGGGAGTTCCCCGTTGGGCGGCATCATCTCATAGACCTCTTCCAGTATATCCTCATCATCAGACGTCACCAGTATCTTACTGAATACGCCCGACTCTCCCGCTACATCTATGGCGTGCCTCACCATCGTCTTGCCATCAATCAACAGTTTGTTCTTGCCCTTCAACCGCTTACTGCCTTTTCTGGCGGGGATGATTGCCCAACACCCACCCCTAGTCTGCGCTACCAGGCTGTCTGCGTATGCAGTCGTCAGTGATGTCGCTATCGTGCTCGATGTTTCTGGTTGCGGTTGCTCCAATGAACTCCCACATTCTTTCTGGACTGATTCCCGTTTCGCCACGCTTCGCCTCCAACATATCTCTCTTTATCGTTTCACCCTTTTTAATATCCGTATCGGCGACTATCCGCCTGAACCATTTCTTTCTTGATATAAGGTCGTCTGCACTCGGGTGAACCCCATACCTACCCACTGCCTGCTTTAGTCCCTTCATCCTGGTAACGTATTCCTTAAACTCATCAGGCTCTAAACTAACCGCATCGTGCAGTTCACCACCGCACCTGTCTAATGTAATCCTCTTCTCAATAACATCCGCACCTAACGCCACCGCCATTATATCTGTATCACTGTTGTAATCGGCTGAGGCGTACCCCACCAAACAATTAAATGCCCACTTGAGAAATGGTATTGTCTGCATATTAAATGCCCCGTACTCTTTAGTATGGAAGCAGTGCATTAACACGAACTGGTCGTTGTGCGTGAGTTTCGCGATTGTAACGTTCCTCTCTATTTCGCCCCAGTTAACTGGCCCGCAGTCAGCAAACACGGGCTTACCCTGCTCTAGGCACCATCTCCACAGGTCGGGGAAGTTCCACGCCCACGAGTCAATCTTGATTGCGTCTAAATTGATATATCTCTCAAGGTCTATACCGGATGGGCAGTTGATGGTGGACATTATGGGGAAGTTCTTTTCAAGGCAGTACATCCTGAGTTCGTTCCAATCATCGTAGGACATCTGTAATCTGTTGAGTGTATCGCCTATCGGCTCGGTCTTACATGTAATGTCTGATATTGGCATAAGGGGGCTAAGGTGTCCGGCGGGCGTATTTACCTCGTAAGTTACTTCCACATCTTTCAACGCTTGTTTGGTGAATATCTCATCAGGAAACCAGAAGATGAACTTAATCATATCCGCACCAGCGTCTATGCACACATCAACGAGTTTCTTCGAGGTCTCCAAGTCACCATGGAACTGATTACCAACTTCCGCTATAATAAACAACTCGTCTTCGCTGATTACCTTATCCCTGATTTGTATACATTTATCCATGCTCCCACCTAGACATAACAATTATCATTATCACCACACATACCCCTGCAAGTACACCTACTACATCATGCCAGTTCATCTTTCTCCTCCTTCTGTTTCTTCCCATCCAACACCCCGTAGGGGTCTATATCCTTTATCTTGTATTTCCTGCGGTGTCCGTAGGGAACGCCTCTGGGGTTCTTTAATATCTGAGAGCCGGGGGTTATCTCTATCTCTGCCCCCATCGTGTGCGCCTTGCTTACCCAGAACTCAACACCGCCCTTGGATACCTGATACTCTAAAGTAGTACACATATCAACCCCCGCGAACTTCAGCCTTAGCGGTCTGGTCAATTCAGGGCGCAACACCCCATGCTCGTTTTCCTTAACCACGCTGTATTTATCTAAAGCATAGGCAATCATATAGGTTATCGTATCCGTGAAATAATCAGAGGAGAACTTCTTGACTATCCTTTTATAGGGGAAGTACTTACATTCCAACTTGTGTTTACCGAGCTTCATCGGGTGCAAACTTATAAGTTCCGCCCCGTACTCCTTCTTCAGGTTATTGATTTCCCCAAGGTGGAAGTTCAACTGCCCTTCTGCACTCCACATGAAGTCGCACATGAACAACTTCTCTAGGTGGAACTTGTCCTGGTGCTTCTCGGGCATACGCTTCTTGATGTAATACGCCCCATTGACACCCCAGACCTCTCCCACGAAGTCACAGTAGATACAACTGTTGCCCGTACCGAGAATAATTATTTCCTTCACACCCTCTTTATCTACAAACTTTTCTGCATCCATATCTCATTCAATCTCGCTTGTCCTAAATACTTAAATCCTAATGACTTTAACAATCTGATAGACTTCATATTATCTTTCAGTACCGTAGTGTGGCAGTACTCTTTGCCCATAAGTTTAATCTCTTCCATCCCGAGCCTGACCATCTCCCTGCCGATACCCTGCCCACCCAACGTTTCCTCCCCTAAGTAGTATCCTATCTCGGGACTCCAATGGTCGAGTTGCCCGATAGTGACTACTCCGATAGGTCGTGTCTCATATAAAACAAGAAAAGTCCGCCAGTCGGAATTTCGCTTGCGAAACCAAGCGCAATGAGTATTCCAATCCAGCGGACGTGTTCGAGAGTAAAACCCTCGATTGATATTCGGGTTGTTCTGCCAAGCTAACATTAGCGGCAAATCACCCTGATGAGCAGTTCGCAGTTCTATATTCAATGTCCCTCCAGCAGGACTAGAGTAGTAGTGGGGCGGGGGTTCTGGCTTCGCATCTAACCCCTCAACTTTGCATGACCAGCGTCACCCCACCACTATTCTATTATAACATTACATTACACCAATGTCAAGGTGCTATTTTAAGGTCAACTATACCGAACTCGCCGTTGCCACCGACTTCCATCACTGTTCCTAATGGTTGGCGGAACCACAGTATAGCGGTCGCCCTGAAACCAGTAGTAAAACTAAGGGCTTCCGATGACTTCTTGGTAGTTGCCTCGCCCCACATCCTCGCCATATCAGCGTCGGTGCTCGGTTGAGCAACTAGCGGATAGCCTACCTTGGGTATGTTTGTGCCCGTGCTGAAAGCCAGGTAAGGACACGGCCCCCACGTCTGTACCCAGAACCAGTAGTTTGCGGAGACAGCTCTCGGTGTTACTCCTAAGATAACGCCAGTCAGCGCATTGGTGGGTATAATGACATCATCATAAAGGTTCTTGACGATACCTAACTCCGATGCCGTAGTTACCGCTGTGGTGAACTCATCCCCTGGCATGAATTGAAGGGTACTCACGGCGGAAAGGGTCGTCAGTGAAGTCCACGCCTCTTGCTTGAGGATTTGCACCATCTGACCTTCACCCGGGCCGTCGTTGACGAAAAGGTATCCGTCTTTGTAGTTGTCGGCGGTGGTGCCGAGAGAGGCCAGGGCCGTAGTCCAGTTCATTGCTACTTTTGTCGTGCCACTTGTTACGCCCTGCCCAGCTTCGATGGAGATGTCGTCCGAGAAATCACCTGGCACAGCTTCAGACTGTATCACTCTGCCGATTGCCAGCGCTGTTCCACCATTTTTGCACCAGCGAAACGCCCTGCCGTCTTTCGTGTAGCCACGAGTACCAAGCGGTTTGTTCCCTTGATTGGCTGAATATTGCTTGTATATGTCCCCCTGATTCAGGAGAACGCTATTGAAAAATGGGCCTCCCATATCTTTAATCCTCCAACAGATTATTACGGCGCAAGTTTCAGGTCTACCATACCCGTTTCGCCGTCCGCCCCAACTTCCATGCAGTTACCGATGGGGTAATGTCCGTACTTTATTAGTTCGACCCGAACATCACCACCCGCCCACGACTGGCTTGAGTCATCGGTTGATAGATACCCCCAGTAACGCGTAACCGCACCCGCTACCGTTGCGGGAATCAGTGGGAACCCGGCTGCGGGGATACCCGTGCCAGTACTGTTTACCTGAACTACGGCTGGCCCCCAGGTCTGCACCCAGAAATAGTAATTAACCGCCACCGCCCTCGGTGTTACCCCTAGAGCCACACTCGTAAGTGTAGCAGGGGCTATGATTGCCTTGTCGTATGGGTTCCTGACGATACCGACCTCTGAATCCGTGGTGCCAACGGCACCTGTAGAAACAGCAGTTGTGAATATCCCGCCGTCTGCCAACTCGATGTTCATTCGACTATTTAGAGTAGAACCAGTAGAGGCAGAGGTATGACTCAGAATTTGCGCCATTTGCCCCTCACCCGCTCCGTCATTCACGAAGATGTAGCCACCGGCGAAGGCATTCAGCGTAGTAACCGTAGTTACCGTGATATTGATTGCCGCTGCGCCCGAAGTCACACCAATATTAACCGACAGGTCATCGGAGAGATTGGTCTGTGGCGCTTCCGACTGAACCAGCTTACCGACAGCCAGTGCGACTCCCCCGTTTCTGGCATAGCGGAACACCCTACCATCTCGTGTATAACCCCTTGTACCAAGTGGGTGTCTTTTATCCGAGGTCGTCCTGTATATTTCTTTTCCCTTTAAGAGAATACTTCCTACAATTCCCATTATTGTCCTCCAACAGACCTATGGTGCCAACTTGAGGTCAATCAAGCCAGTTTCACCAGTCGCCCCCACCTCTACACACGTTCCCAATATTGGCCGCGAGGCTGC
>LAZR01001963.1_pt1 | contig 12406 bp, 12 predicted proteins | sample 329461 | NCBI WGS metagenome assembly LAZR01 (sample SAMN03002196, study PRJNA259156) | marine sediment metagenome | biome: sea floor; feature: Hydrothermal impacted sediments; material: marine sediment; isolation source: Loki non-amplified sample from Loki's castle hydrothermal vent sediment ...
ATATGGATGTTTATCACGAGCTAAACGGCTTAGAATACAGCAGCCTACCTGCAAAGAGCAAAGCATAGTAAAGAAAATCCGAAAACCTAATCTCTCCGCCTGCCGGACGGGCAGGGAAATCCTAAACAAGTGCTAAATTCCAAATTCGAAACTTAAGCGTCATTACAAGACCAAAGACAGTGGCGCCCAGAGATTGCTTCGCTTTCGCTCGCAACGATGAATAAAAGCGCAGATTATAGACAATGTTTGAAGAATGAAACTAATATTTAGTCTACAATCGATTAAATGAGTGCGTTTATTATTATCGCTAGCCTCATAATCGGTTTATTAGCCGGCTTCTTAAGCGGTCAGTTTGGCATAGGCGGTGGCTTGATCTTGAAACCGGGCATAAGACTTATCCTTCAAAAAGAGGCCTTTGTCGCCATAGGAACCCCTCTACTCATAATAATCCCAACTACCATAGCCGGTGCATATAATTATAAAAAGAGCGGCTTTATCGATGTTCGAACAAGCATAATAATCGGCATTGTCGGCGGCTTCACTTCAATTTTTGGAGCATTAGCAGGCCGTTTAGTGAGTGGAGAAATACTCTTGCTTATCACAGCAGCGCTTATTGCCATAGTTTCCATCAGTTATCTTTTTCCCGGCCGATCTACAACACCTAAGAAAGTAAATATCAATCCAACATACTTATCAGTAGCGACAGGTGTTTTTGCCGGGTTCTTTTCGGGCTTTCTAGGCCTTGGTGGGGGCTTTTTGATTATTCCGGCACTTACTTACCTTTTTGGCAAAAACATCAAAGAAGCCTTCGGCACCTCATTGCTAGCAATAGCTATCATCGCCGTCCCAGGGTCCTTAATTCATATTTATCTAGGCAATGTCGATCTAGTGATCGCTTTTTTTACTATTTTAGGTGTAATCCCCGGAGCTTATTTGGGATCTAAGCTTACTATTGCCCTTCCGGAAAGAACCGTTACTATCTTGTTTGGTTTACTTCTCTTGGTAATAGCGATCTTTTTAGCTGTTAATGAACTCAGGTTTCTTTTGTAGATTGCAAGCTTTCTCTATTGTCGCCCCACCGATAACGACTTCCCCGTCATAAAATACTACAGCTTGCCCAGGCGTTATGGCATTTTGTGGACTCTTGAAACTCACTTTAACCCTATCTTTTGATTGCGGCTCCAGATAAGCCGGCGCTTCTTTCATGTTATAGCGGATTTTTGCGTCTACGTTTGTTTTTTTCTCAAGTCTCTCAAAGGCTATAAGATTTAGTTCGTCGGCTATTAATTCGTCCCCGGCAAGCTTCTCGACCGGACCGACTACTATTGAGTTTTCAGCGGCATCGATCTCCAAAACATACAGCGGTTCTTTAGCCGCTAGCCCAAGACCTTTTCTTTGCCCTACCGTGTAATTAAGAATACCTTCGTGCTCTCCGATTACTTTACCTTCATGGTCTTTTATCGGACCCCTTTTCATCGACTCCGGTATTTTTTCCTTCAAAAAACGGCGGTAATCATCGTCGGGAATAAAACATATCTCTTGGCTTTCAGGTTTATCCGCAACTCTTAATCCTATTTTCTTGGCAATAGCCCGCGACTTCTCTTTAGTAAGATCTCCTAATGGAAACAGCACCCTACTTAATTGTTCTTGGGTCATCGTATATAAAACATAAGACTGATCTTTGTGTTTATCTTTGCCGCGAAGCAACAAATAACGTCCGCTATCCTCATCTTTCCTTATCCTCGCATAATGCCCGGTAGCGATAAAATCGGCTTCTAGACTTAACGCCTTCTTGAAGAGAGCCTCGAATTTTATTAACTGATTGCACCTAATGCATGGATTTGGCGTTCTGCCCTGAGAATACTCATCAACAAAATTGTTTATTACCTTTTCATTAAAAATATCTCGAAAATTTAGAACATAATGAGGGATATCCAGCTTATCGGCTACACGCCTGGCGTCTTCTATGTCAGTAATCGAACAACACCCGCCAAACCTTTCAGATTCTGGTTCGAGAGAATCCGAGGGCTGGACTTGCATGGTCATGCCGACAACATCATATCCTTGCTCTTTAAGTAAGGCGGCTGAGACCGCACTGTCTACTCCGCCGCTCATAGCTATGACTACCTTTGTGACTTTCGAGTATCGGGTATCGGGTTTAGAATTCATATCCCTAGTATAAGGAGATTATTGTCTATTACAAAGCTATGCGAAAACTCTAGGCAGGAAATAATTATCGAGAACGAGATGTTTTATCGTGATTACTTTTGTGAACAACCGGTAATCAATTATTCGTAGCGAATAGCTTCTATCGGATTAAGCTTGCCGGCTCTTCGAGCAGGATAAAGACCGGCTAACCAAGAAACCAGAAGAGCAAAGAAAACGGCTATAGCTCCAAATTGCCATGGTATGAGAAACATGCTTGATGACTGGCCCTTAAAGCTGATTGCTAACAAATTAATAAGGTAATTTAAAATAAGACCACCAACCCAGCCGCCTGTTAAGCCAAATATTCCGCCCCAGATACCTATCTGAGCAGCCTCAAAAAGAAATACACGACGGATATCCTTGTTTGTACCGCCAATGGCTTTCATTACACCAATCTCATGAGTCCTTTCAAGAAGCGAAATTGTCATCGTATTAAAGATACCGATCGACGCGACAAACAAAGCGATCATTCCAAATATGCCTAATATCACCTGTGCTACTCTAAAATAGCCCTGGATCTCGCTGATCGTATCTTTTATCGAGGTAGCCTTGTAGCCCATTTTAGTCACTTGCTCCTTGATGGACTTCACTGCTTCCCTGTTTTTTGTTTTGATTATGGCTTTGTCATAGTGCTTTATGTCTAACCCATCAAGGTTTTTAATAGGAGTATATATTGCGGCTTCTTTGGTACCTTTAGCCACACCAACTATCTTCATGTGCTGTACCTGATTTTTGTCCTTAATCTTAAGGGCGATGTTTCCGCTTTTATCCTTCATAAATATATTGACCTTAGCTTTTTTGCCCAAGATGCTTTTAGCTTCAAGTAGATCAAAGACTTTAAGGGCGGCGCGAGAGACAATAATCTCCTTGCTTGTGTCTGAGCTGAAGGTTTTTCCGACATCCGCTTTTACGCCTTCTGCTTCTAAGTGTTTTGGTTTAAGCGAATACATGGTAACGTCAACTTTCCGATTTCTAATAAACATCTGAGCTGACAGATAATATGCCGGGCTTACCCACTTAACACCGTCAATTTTTTCTAACTTTTTCACAGCAGCATCATCAAGTTTAGCCGAATTTGGATCGACTTGGACCTGAGTCAGTTCTTTCATCGAACCAATCTGTGTTTCTACTAAATTCTGCAGACCAAATCCGAGGGACACCAAAAAGACTATTGCCGCAATACCGACAACTACGCCGGCAATAGTCAATAACGTCCTCATCTTATTACGTTTTAAGTTTGCAACTGAAAACAATATCAGGTCTAAGATATTCATTCTTAATCACCGAAACCTTCTCGAGCGATCATCATCGACTGGGCTTCTTCCTTGATATTTTTCGCGGAACTTTTGGTTACACCCTTGACCTTTGCCAGCTCTTCTATTTCTGCACTAGCGACATCAAGCAACTTTTTGAAACCGGCTTGCGTTAAACTATCTGCAGCAGTCTTACCGATGCCGCCAAGTTGCTGTAATTCGCTGCGCTTGCCTCTCTTGGCAGCTTTCTTGACGTCACCGGTTATCCTGACAATCTTACCGTCCATTAAATAAACTACTCGATCTGCGAAAGGTATGTATTCCGGATTATGAGTAATAAGTAAAACGGTTCTTTTCGACTTTACGTTTAGGCTCTTAAGAAGCTTCATTACGTCATCAGCCGATTTCGAGTCAAGGTTTCCGGTCGGTTCGTCTGCAAAGACTATCCAGGGACTCGTCACCCATGCCCTGGCAATACTGACTCTTTGCTGCTGACCACCGGACATCTCGGCTGACGTATTTCTAGCCAGTTCGCCAACACCTATAAGCTCCATGACATTTTTAGCCCGCTTAATCCTTCTTCTTCTGGGCGTTCCGTCAAAAGCTAATGGCAATGCTACATTTTCTACTGCCGGCATATTAGCTACAAGGTTATATTGTTGAAAGACCATTCCGATCTTTGTCCGTCTGTATTTAGATAATTGGTCTGCACCCAACTTAGCTAAGTTCTCGCCGCGCACAATAACTTCACCGGATGAGGGTTGATCTAAGCCGGCAAACAAACTCATCAGCGTTGACTTTCCGCAACCCGACTGACCAAAGATAATAATAAATTCACCTGAGTAGACTTCAAGATTGATTTTATCTAGAGCCTTCACCAAGGTCGACCCCATTTGATAATGCTTTGATAAATTAACCGCTTTTATTACCGGCTTTCTTGCTGCCATTTTATAACTACCTTTGTCGACTCATTTGGCAATTTCATAACTAGTATTGTATTCGGCAGTTTTTGAAAATACTTTAATACTTTTTATTTAATAAGAAGTGGTCCGAGACCTAAGATAACCCCGACGATGAATGAAGAGCTTATTTGAAGATGAGCAGGTGGTCTTGCGTGGTGAGCTTCCGGAAGCATATGAGCCGTACTTATGTATATAAACAAGCCTGATGATAGCCCCAAAAACAATCCGGCGTTTACAGAAAATCCCTTCAATAGGTAATAGCTAAAAATGGCACCAACCGGAGTAGCCAATGCTAATACAAAGGAAAGCCCCAGCAACATTTTTTTTGAATATTCTTTTGCTACTAAAAGACTGCCAAGGGTAAAGCCGTCGGGCAATTTGTGAACGATCACGGCTATCGCTACAAATATCCCGAGCCGAAAAGAACTTAGCAGAGCCGTGGCAATAGCGATCCCGTCTATCAAACTATGAAAGCTTATCGCAAAAAAAGCTATGAACCCCATAGCCTCCGGACGATCTTCCGGATGATCGTCTTCATCGGATCCGTGGCTGTGAAAAAAGCCGGTCGCCTTAAAAATATGTTCCAGAGCGTAAGCAAAAACAAATCCCAGCAGCGCCATCAAGTATGCATATTCACTGACTTTAGCGGCTTCAGGGAGCATCTCTGCAATAGCAATAGCTAAAAGAAAACCGGAGCCAAAGCCCAGCCCGAGATTAAGCCAACTCTTTTTGGCCTTTGCCAAAGACATCGCCAAAAAGCTTCCGGAAAGACCCAAGCTTAGCGAGACAATCACTATTAGCCATAAAAAACTTTTTTCGGACATAATTTATTGAGAATACGTGCAGGAAATCTTTGTACCCGCCTTGCTCACATTGTAGCAAAAGCGGTTCGTAATTTGTTACGCTCGAGCATTTAGATAACCCTTGCTCACTTAGTTTATATACGCAATCTAACTTTTTATAAACCGGTTAACAGCTTCCATCATCTCGTTGATCTTCGCATCGCCTTTTTTCTTGCTTATCGCATCTTTTATACAACCGTTAACGTGATTTTCTAAAACTATCATGCCAACTTGCTTGCTAGCAGCAGAGACCGAAGTTATCTGGGTCAATATATCAATGCAATACTTGTCTTCTTCTATCATTTTTTGCACACCCCGTACTTGTCCTTCGAGCCTGCGCAATCGTTTTATGAGGTTTTGTTTTTCACTCTGGTATGGTGCCACCATAAATTCTGTCCTTTCTTAAGTTGTTAATTTCGCTCTTCTTAAGCGCAATGAATTTGTGACTACTGTTACTGAGCTTGTAGCCATCGCCGCAGCTGCTAAAACCGGACTTAACAAAATACCAAAAAACGGATACAGGAGACCTGCAGCAACCGGGATAAGGGCCACATTGTAAAAGAAAGCCCAAAAGAGGTTTTGCTTAATCGTTCTCATTGTCTTCTGGCTCAAATTAATCGCTTTAACTACGCCTGCTGGATCTCCACTCATCAGAGTAATGTCTGAAGCCTCAATAGCGACATCGGTTCCCGTGCCGATGGCTATCCCGATATCAGCTTGAGCCAACGCAGGGGCATCATTTATCCCGTCGCCGACCATGCCTACCAGTTTGCCTGATTCCTGTAACTCTTTTACTTTCATTGCCTTGTCTTCGGGCAATACCTCGGCCATCACATTCTCAATTCCTATCTGAGAAGCAATCGCCTCCGCAGTAGCCTGATTATCACCTGTCATCATGATTACTTCCAAGCCAAGATCTCTGAGCTGCTCAACCGACGCTCTTGAGTCCGGCTTCACTGCATCAGCTATTGCTATTACTCCTCCAAAGCTGCCATCTACTGCGACCAGCACCGTTGTCTTTGCTTCATTTGTCAGCTTTTTTATCTGATCCGTATATTTGCTCACATCGATTTTTAAGTCTTTCATCAGATCGATTTTTCCTATTACAACACTGCGCTCAGCTACACTTGCCCGAACACCTTTGCCCGTTAAAGCTTCAAAATCTTTTACTTGTTCAAATTCAATATTTTTCAATTTTGCCTTATCAACAATTGCCTGCGCTAAAGGATGCTCTGACCTTTTTTCAACTGAGCCTGCCAACAATAACAATTCTTGCTCGTCGGTACCGTTGCCCGTAATAACATCGGTTACTTCAGGCTTGCCCATTGTCAAGGTACCCGTTTTGTCCATGATGACGCTATTAAGCTTATTGGCCAGCTCAAGTGACGATCCGCTTTTTATTAGTATTCCTGATTCTGCTCCTTTGCCTGTTCCCACCATAATAGCCGTGGGTGTTGCCAGCCCTAATGCACAGGGACAAGCTATTATCAAGACCGCTATAAAAGTGACAAGTGCCAAGGTAAATGCTTGCTCACCGCCAAAAATCATCCACAAAACGAAGGTGAGAACTGCGATAGCCAGTACGGCCGGTACAAAGTAGCTGGCCACTACGTCGGCCATTCTTTGGATAGGGGCTTTTGAGCCCTGGGCTTCCTGGACCAGCTTTACGATCTGGGCCAGAACAGTATCTTCACCGACCTTATTTGCTTTAAAAGTAAACGACCCCGTCTTATTGATGGTCGCGCCTACTACTTCGTCTCCGATTTTCTTGCTCACCGGCATGCTCTCGCCCGTTACCATTGACTCATCGATACTCGAGCGGCCTTCAGTTAATACGCCATCTACGGGAACTTTTTCACCGGGCTTAACTATTACGATATCTCCAACTTCAACCTGTTCAATGGGAATAGCCTGTTCTTTGCCATCTCTGACAACAGTTGCCGTTTTTGCTTGCAGCCCTATAAGTTTTTTAATAGCGTCAGACGTTCTACCTTTTGCACGAGCTTCTAAATATCTGCCAAGCAAGATGAGTCCTATTATGAGTACTGCCGTGTCATAAAATACGGCCGGCTCGATTCCTCTTCCTCTTAAAACCTCGGGGAAAAAGGTGGCCACAACGCTGAATAAGTAAGCCGCACTAGTACCTATTGCTATCAACGTATCCATATTAGTACTGCCGTGTCTTCCGACAATGTAAGCACCCTTATAAAACTGCCAGCCCGCCCAAAACTGAACAGGGGTAGCAAGAAGAAATAATATAAAATATCTAACGCGTGTGGGAATCTCGCTTACAAAAGGAATGAAGTCCATGCTACCGTTAAATATTATTATTCCAATTGTGAGAGAGAAAATAAATTTGCTTTTAAGAGTTTTTATCTCTTTTTCTTTTGAGATATGCGCTAACTGGTCTTCCCTTACCTCTTCTTTTGATATGACATCATAACCTTCGGACTTAACCGCTTTCCTAATGTCATCTATACTCACTCCGGCAACGTGCTTTACAGTCGCTTTTTCCGTCGCCAGATTCACATTTGCCGAAACTACGCCCTTGACTGACTTTAGAGCTTTCTCGACCCGGCCTACGCAAGATGCGCATGTCATCCCTTCTATTCCAACAATAGTTTCTCGTATGCCCAGTTTGTAGCCGGCATCACTAACGGCTTTATCAAGTTGTCCTATATTTAGCTTTTCAAGACTGTAATCAACAGTAGCTTGTTCCGTAGCAAGATTTACATTAGCTTTTTTTACGCCCTCAACGCCCTTTAGAGCATTTTCAACTTTTAAAACACAAGAAGCACAAGTCATGCCTTCAATAGGCAAAGTGATCTCCATTTTTCCTTTGTGAGTATCCGCCTTTTTTTTATTTTGTTCCTTGCCGTTTCCCATATCCTTATTATCCCCTTCTACTTTACCTTTATGGATGGTTGATTTTTTCACTTTCTCTCCTTTGCCATTATTCATAATCTTATTATACCCCGGGGGGGTATCTATAATCAATATATATATCGGTTTATTTTTGATAAAACTTAACAGTGAAAAGAAAAACTATTATTGGAGCGTTGAATCGGGGGTCTTTAAGGTTTTTACCAAATAGGTTCCGAAAATAATGATTATTACTGCCGATGCTGCTTGAGCATAGGTGATTCCGTAAGCAATTACCATCGAATCCCTGATAATTTCAGTCATAAACCGGATAGCAGAGTATACAATAACCGAGGTCGCAAAAAGCACGCCTTTTTTCTTAAACCTGTCTTGAAACATTATCAGCAGGCCAAATGCCAAAAAATCAAGTCCCGACTCATAAAGCTGAGTCGGATGCCTCAGCCCCTCAACACCAAAAAATTTAAATCTTATTAAGAAATCAGTTTCCTTTCCGTAACAAAGTCCGGCAAAGAAACAACCCAGCCGGCCGATTCCCTGACCTAAGATCAGAGCCGGCGCTAGAATATCGGCAATACCTATAAATGATATTTTGTTTCGTTTGGCAAAGAAGTAAGTGGCAATAGCTCCGCCAAGTACTCCACCATGAATAGCCAAACCACCCTGGTGGATCAATAAGATCTCGGTTGGACGTTGAATATAATAAGAGAGTTGAGTTAAGACGAATACGATGCGAGCTCCAATCATTCCAGAAATCAGCATATAAAATGCCAGATTAATGATCTTATCTCGTTCGATTCCCTTCTTAGAAGCTTCTCGGATAACGTAAGTCATTGAAGCCAGGAACGCTAGGGCAACCATAACACCCCAGGTCCTAACCGTAAGGGGGCCAAGCTCAAGTAGGATAGGTTTCATAACCTAAGCATAACGTGGGCCTAAGATAAGTCAATATAAGCGCTCATTAAAAAAGGCTCTATATAAATAGAGCCTTTGAATCTTGCAATCTTAAAAGTTTAAAACTATATAAGATGCTAAGCCTCTTCTGACGCGGTTACGTCTATAGCTTGTGGACCGCGTTCGCCTTCAGTTATTTCGAAGTCGACTTTTTGTCCTTCTTCCAGGGTTTTGAATCCTTCTGTCTTGATGGCTGAGAAGTGCACAAATACATCATCGCCGTCTTCACGCTCGATGAAACCGTATCCTTTTTCGGCACTAAACCATTTTACTGTTCCTGATGACAACTACTTACCTCCTTTAACCTAATTACAACAATATACCATGCAAAAGGGGTGGCTGCAAATAATTTCTAGCTAACTCCCCTAGCGAGCGTAAACACTTTTGTTTCGATTTTCGCTCCGGCTAACACTTTGCACCCTTCGTTAAGAGTAGCGCCGGTCGTAAAAATGTCATCGACAACCAAAATGCTTCCGCTGCTTTGATTTACCCTATTTGTTATTCTAAAAGCACCGTCAAGATTTCGTTGCCTATCTTTGCTACCCAGTGCTGCCTGATCTTTGACTCTACGACTTAAGGCAAGCATATCCACGCAATCGATTTTCTTATGATGAGCGATAGTTCTCGCTATGACCTCGCTAACGTTGTGGCGCCTATTGAGCCTTTTGCTAAACGTCGCCGGGATAAACGTCACTGCTTCAATTTCAAAAAATTCATCATCAAAATCCGAAAGAGCTTTTTTAACCAAAAAATCGGCTAATGCAAATGCACTCTCTGACTTCATCCTTACAATTGCTTCTTTAGCAACGCCTTCATAAGCTAATAATGAGCGACCTTTAGTAAACTTAAACCTTTTCGGTCGGCATTGCCGGCACGAATCGACCATCACTAAGGTGGGATATCCGCATTTTGAGCAAAAAGGTCTTTTGATAAATAAAAGAGCCGATACGCATTGCTCGCAAAGTATTTCACTACACTGACGGCCACAGCTAAAACAACTATTTACAACTAACAGATCAGCAACTGATTTGAATAAGCTCAACTTTCTCCTAGGTCAAAAGAATTTGGATTACCGGTACCGTTACAATGCTAGATACGGTGAGGATAAAAACCGCGCTTGCCATAAACTCGACATTAAGGCGGTACTTAATACCAAAAATGAGCGCCAACAAGGCAGTCGGCATCGAAGCGCTTAAAACAGTTGTATTTATCGATAAAGGCTGTATTTTAAAAGCACTGGCCAAACCCAATGCGATCATGGGTGACAAAAGCAACTTGTAGAAAAAAGCCAGACCTATCAATGGATAATACTTTCTTGCACCTTTGGCAGGTTCTAGATATATTCCAACTGAGATCAAGATCAAACCAACTGTTACCGCCGCCATTATGTCAAAGGACTTTATCAAAACATCAGGCAACACTACCGCTTTAAACAGAAAGCCCAAAACCAATGCAAGAAGCGGGGGGAAAGTTAGAAGCTGTCTAAGTATGGGAGGTTTTTCAGAACCGCCTCCATATCGGGCACATATAAACAAACCCGCTGTGAGCATAAAAATCACCGTACCGAACATGTCGTAAAAAATGCCTCTAACAAAACCTTTTTCGCCAAACAGACTTATAAGCAAAGGGTAAGCGATGTAACCTGTATTTCCGACCGCCGCAACAAGCATAAAAGTGCCGGTCAAGGTCTTATCGAGCTTAAGGAAACGAGCCGCTAAATAAGCCAAGCCGACAAGTATCGAGGTTGTAAGCAGAGCAATTGCCGAAACATATAAGAAGCTGACTGAGAGCTTAGCCCTGTAAATCGCCATAAAAATAAGTGCCGGAAGAGCAATGTAAATAATAATGTTGTTAAGAACATGGGCGTCTTCTTTTTTAACAATGCCCAGTTTTTTAGCGCCATAGCCAAAACCAAACACCAGAATTATGCTTGCGATTACCGAGACGACTTCAAGATTTATCATTACCTAAGTTTTTTGATATTTGCGGTGAAGGGAGATTTTACAACACCCTTTTCCGTAACTATTGCCGTTATAAATTTTGATGGAGTCACGTCAAATGCCGGATTTGCTACTTTTATATTTTTGGGAGCGACGCTTTTGCCAAAGACCGCTCTCACTTCTTTTGCTTCTCTCTCTTCAATTGGGATCTGCTCTCCTTTTTTTAGATCAAAATCGATTGTAGAAACAGGAGCCGCCACGTAAAAAGGAATCTTATGGGTCTTAGCTAAAACCGCTACGCTATAAGTCCCGATTTTATTTGCGGTATCGCCATTAGACGCTATCCTATCCGCCCCCACAACTATTTTGTCTATTTTTCCCTGACTCATCAAATAGCCCGCCATATTATCAGTTATTAATGTAACGTCTATATTGTCCTTCATAAGCTCCCAGGCCGTTAAACGCGCGCCTTGAAGCAGCGGTCTGGTCTCATCGGCAATTACCTTTATTTTTTTTCCTTGCTCTACAGCCGCTCTTATTACGCCCAAAGCCGTTCCATAACCGCCGGTAGCCAAAGCTCCCGCGTTGCAATGAGTGAGCACGGTATCGGCATTTTTTATCAAATGAGCACCGTTTTTTCCGATCTTGCGGCAAATCTCTTCATCAGCTACAGCGATTTTTTTGGCCTCTGCGATGAGACTCTTCTTTATTACTTCGACGGACTTTCCCTTATTCCTCTTATAAATTTCTCTCATCTTCTCGATTGCCCAGAAAAGATTGACGGCAGTTGGCCGCGTAACCGAAAAACGCTTACAGATCTTATCAAAATCTTTCTCAAAAGCTTTGTTCTCTTTCGCTTTTGTTTTCATTGCACCGAGAGCAATACCAAGAGCCGCCGTCACTCCGATAGCCGGTGCGCCTCTAACGCTCATATTCTCAATTGCCCTCGCTACTTGCTGATAGTTATTTAGGCTCAGATATACTTCTTTTAGCGGAAGCTTCCGCTGATCGATCAGGCTAACGTGGTTTTTTGTTAATTTGACGGTATAAAAACTCAAAGCTCCTCCTCGATTAACATATTATAACGGATTGGCCTTAAGCGATAATGTATATTTTTAATGAGGGAATATACCAGGCAGTTAAAGACATCTGCACACTATAATTATTACTTGCCATAATATTAAGATAATGCCAAAATACATAGCTTAAGCCATTATTTAGTTGAACTCATCTCATAAATGCGGCGAAAGCGAAATTTCGGATTTTCGAGCGAGACAAGGAAGGCGAGTAAAAAGCCCGGAAGCGTAGCTAGTGCTACGTTGAGGACTTTTTGGCGAAGACTGACACCGTCGCAGCCGAAATAGCCG
>LAZR01001964.1_pt1 | contig 12403 bp, 13 predicted proteins | sample 329461 | NCBI WGS metagenome assembly LAZR01 (sample SAMN03002196, study PRJNA259156) | marine sediment metagenome | biome: sea floor; feature: Hydrothermal impacted sediments; material: marine sediment; isolation source: Loki non-amplified sample from Loki's castle hydrothermal vent sediment ...
TCATCACGCTCAAGGCCGGGTAATCAGGGTTGTTTCTCAGACCGCCGATGTGGCCGAGCATGATGTTAGATTGGTTGATATCTGGCTTATTAATATAATTTATTGTGTATTTATACTCATAACTGACCTCAGGTATAGCAGGGATATCAGCTTCTCCTTCTTTCCATTTTCCCAGAGCTTTTTTTATCTTAGCCACCATATCCTTTGGGCCGAAATCTCCCCATACTGCCATAATGGTGTTATTCGGAAAGAAATACTGGTTGTAAAAATCAACAATATCCTGCCTTGTTATAGCTTCAATAGTGGCGTATTCTGGATGCCGGGCATAGGGACTGTCTTTGCCGTAGATTAATTTTTGAAACTCCCGGTATGTTATCTGACCTACTTCATCATTCCGCCGGGAGATACCTGTCTTTTCCCGGATTTTTGCCAAGTTTATCTTGTCTTCTTGAAAGGCAGGATTCATCAAGATATCTGCCAGGATTTCTAGAGCCCTGTCTATATCTTCCTTAAGAACAGAGACCGTTATGTATCCTGAAGTCAAACCGATTCCTGTTGAAACATAGGCTGCCATGGTCTCCAATTCTTTATCGATTTGGTCCCCCGTCATGGATGTAGTCCCTCCAGTGCGGAGAACTTGTCCTGTAATAGACGCTAATCCAATTTGAGAGGCAGATTCAAAAACAGAGCCCAGACGCACCATGGCCCGAATGTCTATTGTCGGATAGTTATGATCCTCGACTAAAAACAGCTCTAGTCCGTTTCCGAGTTCAACTCTTTCCACTTTCGGCATCTTGATAGGATTCAGCGGGGGAAAGATAAACTTATCCTTGGGGCTCTTCTGAGCATATGCAAAGGACCCACAAAAAAGAATCAAAAGAAATGAAGCAAGAAAAAGTGTAATTAATTTTCGCTGAAGTTTCATAGCCTTTTCCTTCCTATGGAAAAAATTTATTATAATCATATCCTCTCCCCCGACGTTTATTTTTCAGAAGCAATTTCACCGATTGTCCTGTGTTTCTTGATTAGGTATTTGTTGGCAACATACTTGACGTCCGCTGCAGTAACAGCTCTGATCTGTTTTATTTGGTCAAAGGCTGCGTCCAAATCTCCGAGGACAACTTCAGCATAAGTCAGCAAGGCAGCCATGTCTGAATTCGACTTCATCTCACCCAGCAAGCTTTTAACAGTACCTCTTTTAAATTTAGTTAATTCCTCTGAAGTCACCAGTTCCTTTTTTACTTTTTCAATTTCTTCATCGATCAGTTCCAAGCACTCAGCAGAAGTATGACCCCTGGAAGGGATAACATAGAAGGCTATGAGATTAGAATATTTCTCACCTGGAAATCCATTGAAGCTCGTTACATAAACAGCTACCTTTTTTTCCTTTACAAGAAGCTCGTAGAGCCTTGAAGAACGCCCCTGACCCAAAATATTGGCCAAAGCCTCCAAAGCAATATTATCCTTATGGCGATAGTCGGGACGGTGATAGCCAATAATAATCCTTGGCTGGGATTTTGCCTCGATGATAACCCGCCGCTCTCCCCACTGCTCAGGCTCTTTTGTCCTGACAGACTCCGGCTTGGGGCCACTGGGGATACGGCCAAAATAGACTTCGGCCATTTTGAAGACCTCTTCCGCCTTAACATCTCCAACGATCCCCACTGTCAGATTGTTCGGACCATAGAACTTCTTGAAGTATTGCTCCATATCTCGCCGTGTGATATTTTCCAGATCAGACATATGACCGATAATTGAATGTCCGTAGGGATGAGCTTTAAAGGCGGTAGCAAAAAAATCTTCAAAAATTCTGCCTGTCGGCCGAGTCTCTACACTGAGTCTTCTCTCCTCTATAACAACATCCCTTTCTTTGAAAAACTCGCGAAAAACAGGATTGGAAAAACGATCTGATATCATGGCCATCCAGAATTCCACCTTGTTTGAAGGCAGGCTGTCTATGTATTGCGTAGCATCTCTGCTGGTGTAGGCATTGACTTCACGATCCCCTTCTTTCATTAACATATTGTCGGCTTCGCTGGTGACAACATATTCCTTGGCTTTCTTGCGCAGAGCCTCGAATTTCTTGGCCATTTCTTCAAGTTTTTCGGCATCCGGCTTGGCCTTGACCTTTTCTCCTTTGATCTTGTCAAAAAGGGCATCCAATTCTACGAGCACCTTTTTTTCTGCCTCGTAGTCTTTTGTTCCCACAATCTTTGTGCCTTTGAAAGCCATGTGTTCCAAAAGGTGAGAAATGCCTGTTATCCCGTAGGACTCATTGGCACTTCCCACATCCGCATAGACATGAAATGATACAACAGGAGCTTCGTGACGTTCGAGAACTATGAATTTCATGCCGCTTTTCAAAATATGGACTTTTACCCGGCTTTTGACAGCATCAAAAGTCTGAGCAAAAAGAGAAAGGTTCAAGACAGTAACGATAGCCAGAAAGAGGACCAGTGTCAGATAAAATCTTTTTTTTAGATTCATGCCTTTAGCCTCCTTAACGTGTATTTTGGATTAGGTTGTCTTCGATCTCATATATAAAAAATAGAAAAATACAAAATTCAAGAAAATGTTTCGTTCTGTATTTCGTTCCCCGAACATTGTACTTTTCACTCCGGATATCATGCCCAAGGTGATTGCTTGTTGCCAACAGCATCAAAGGGATGTTCCTATAATTATATAGTTATCCTTTGGTCTTTTTCAGTCCCAGATCCTCAAGCTGGTTTGGATCTGCTTCTGCTGGTGAACCTGTGAGCAAACACAAGGCACTTGTTGTTTTGGGGAAGGGAATGACATCTCGGATAGATTCTTCACCAGCCAGGATCATCACAATTCTATCAAATCCCAGGGCAATACCACCATGAGGAGGAGTTCCGTAAAGAAGGGCCTCCAAAAAAAAGCCAAATTTTTCCTCGACTTCTTCTTGACTCAAACCGAGAAGTTTGAATATCCTCTTCTGAAGTTCCGGGTCATGTATTCGAATAGAACCTCCTCCAATTTCAACACCATTAAGGACCAGATCATAAGCCTTGGCTCTTACCTTGGAAGGCTCTTTCTCAAGGAAAACCAGATCATCCTCATGAGGCGAGGTGAAAGGGTGATGCATGGAGCGAAGCTGCTTTTCCTCTTCGTTCCGCTCAAAGAGAGGAAAACCTGTAATCCAGGCGAATTTGAAGGTTTTTTTGTCCTTTTTTTGGCGCAAATCTGGCTTATCCGTTCCGAATTTTTCCATGCTTTCTTTGTAGGTTAAGCGGGGAAATGGAATATCTATCTTGGTCCCTATAAGTTCAAAAACAGAGGCCATCATTGTTTCAACCAGATCGAATATATCCTCCGGCTCTGCAAAGCTCATTTCTATATCGACCTGAGTAAATTCAGGCTGGCGGTCAGCTCTTAGATCTTCATCACGGAAACAGCGGACGATCTGAAAATAGCGGTCAAACCCAGAAATCATCAGCAGCTGTTTGAAAAGCTGAGGGGATTGAGGAAGAGCATAAAACCTTCCTTTGTACATTCGGCTGGGCACGAGGTAGTCTCTGGCTCCCTCAGGAGTAGATTTCGTTAAGAAAGGCGTCTCTATCTCGAAAAAACCATTTGTGCTCATAAAATTGCGGATGCAGAGTGCTGCCTGATGCCTGAGCTTAATATTACGCTGTAAAGAGGGCCTTCTCATATCCAGATACCTGTATTTAAAGCGGAGTTCTTCTGATGCCTGAGGAGGATCGGCAATAACAAAGGGCGGAGTCTTAGAAGTACCAATAATTTTTAGTTCTTTGGCCTCGACCTCTACATCTCCGGTAGAAAGCTGGGGATTGCGGGATCTTTCTGCCCTTTTCTTAACCACTCCTTTTATCCCCACCACATTTTCCATCTTAACCTTCTTGGCCTCATCCAAGAGTGCTCCGTCAGAAGAAAGAACGACAATCTGAACCATCCCCTCTCTATCTCTGAGATCAATAAAGACTAGATTTCCTATGTCTCTTTGCCTGTGAACCCAGCCCAGAAGAGTCACTTCTTTTCCCGCATGCTCTGAGCGGAGATCTCCACAGTATACTGTTCGTCGCCACTTTGTTGATTTGTCAGTCCCCATTTATTCCATCCTTATCAGGCAGAAGTAATTGCTCTAAGAAGACTTTCTGATGATTTTGAGGATTTCATCTTGAGTTCCCTCCACCTGCAAACCAGAAGCCATGTTCTTCAGCTTATATTTTCCTTCCTTAATCTCTTCTTCGCCGATAATCAAAACCCAGGATGCTCCCAATTTATTGGCTCGACTCATCTGGCTTTTTATGCTCCGTTCCTTGTATTCAATGAGGCACTCCACACTCTCTTTCCTCAAAAACTGGACTGCTTTCATTCCTGCTCTCTTAGACTCATCTCCTAAGAAGGCTAAATAAAGGAATTCGCCCTTCTCCTCTGTAAAGGGAACAACTGAGATCAACCTTTCTAAACCCATGGCAAAACCGATTGCACAAAGGTCAGGACCTCCAAAATCCTGCATCATATCATCGTATCTTCCCCCGCCAATGAGCGCATTCTGGGCCCCCAGCTGGGAGGAGACGATCTCAAAAGTCGTTTTCGTGTAATAATCTAAGCCTCGAACCAGGCGCGGTTCGACTTCATATTTTATCCCATAAAAAGCCAGGTGATCACAAAATCGGGTGAAATGATCCTCACACTCCTGGCAGAGGTAATCTGTAATCTTAGGAAAAGTTTTAGCCGCTTCACGGCAGGTTTCTATTTTACAGTCAAAAATCCTCAAAGGATTTAACTCAACCTTTCTCTTGCAGTCCGGACACAGGTCGCGACTTGCTTCCTTTGCCTTGCTTCTCAAATCTTTTATATAAGAAGGTCGGCATTTCTTACAGCCGACTGAATTCACGAGGTTTTCTGTATCAGAAACCTTGAGTTCTCTGAGCAGGTAATTCGCCATTTCCACAATCTCAGCGTCCAGGGCCGGATCATCTTCACCAAACACCTCGATATCCACCTGATGAAACTGACGGTAACGCCCTTTCTGCGGCTTGTCGTAGCGGAACATCGGGCCAATACAATAAAATCTCAAGGGTTCAGGCTGGAGATACAGGCGATTTTCGATGATGGAGCGGACCACAGAAGGAGTGTATTCCGGCCGCAGGGTTAAAGAGCGCCCCGCCTTATCTTTAAAAGTGTACATTTCTTTGAGGACGATATCAGTAGTCTGTCCTGTCCCTTTTTCAAACAGATCTGTGGCTTCAAAGACGGGGGTTCTGATTTCTTTGTAGGCATAGAGTTCGAGGACTCTCTTGGTAACCGACTCTACTCGCTGCCACTTCTTTGCTTCCCGGGGAAGGATATCTTTTGTTCCCTTTATGGCAGAGATCTGCTTCTTCATTTCTCCGTAAACACTCCTATCTCCCTGTATTTTTTGTATCGCATTTTCAATCTCTCTTCAGGGGATATCTGCTGCAGCTTTTTTAAAGTCATATTAAGGACTTTGTCTACATTCTTAAATGTTTGCTCACGATCTATATGTGCACCGCCAGGAGGTTCAGCAATAATTTTATCAATTATTCCCATACCCAATAAATCCTTGGCACTAATCTTCAAATTCTCTGCGGCTTTGGTAACAGCTTTCTGATCTTTCCAGAGGATCGCCGCACAACCTTCAGGGGAAATAACGGAGTAGAAAGAATACTCCAGCATAAAAGTTGCATCACCCACACCTACAGCCAGTGCTCCTCCACTCCCACCCTCTCCAATAACCACGTTTACAACAGGAATTTTTAATTTTGAAATTTCCCTTAGATTATAGGCAATCGCTTCTGCTTGACCTTGCTCTTCAGCTTTAATCCCCGGGTATGCTCCGGGCGTATCGATAAGGGTTACTACCGGATGGCCAAATTTTTCTGCCAACTTCATGATTCTAAGGGCCTTTCGATATCCCTCTGGATTAGGCTGGCCAAAATTGCGATCTATTCTCTCCTTTGTTGTCCGTCCTTTTTGATGTCCAATAAAACAAACTGTGCTCCCTCTATAGAACCCAAGCCCAGCCACGATAGCAGGATCATCTCCAGCGCGGCGATCTCCGTGGATTTCCATAAAATCCTCGGTCAAATACTCTATATAATCCAGAGTATAGGGCCTCTTGGGATGGCGAGCTATTTGAACGATGTTTATAGGAGTAAAATGAGGGTTGATCTTAGCCCATTCTATCTCTATTTGTTTTTCGAGCTGAGCGATTTTCTCTCTTTTGTCCTTTTTCTCGCTCGATTGAAATTTATCAATTTTTTCTTTGAAAGCGACAATATTTTTTTCTGCGTGATAAAAATCTTCTTTTTCTTTCATTTCTCTTCAGATAAAAAAATGTCTTTTTTACCCGTCTATTCTATAGAGTTGCCTGCATTAATTCAAGATGAGAAAAGATGGGAGTAAGCATCTCCCGAGGAAAAGGGGACAGGCTACTTTTTCTGTTGTTCTGTCCATGAGTGGAGATTTTCTCTTTCTTGAAGAAAAAGTAGCCTGTCCCCTTTTTCTCGTCCGACTCCGTCGGTTTCCCTTGACTGGCGATGGCTTATTGGTGAAAAAACCGTGAGAAAGGCTGAGCGGGCATGGTTCCTCTCCGCAGAAGAGGAGAACGAAGCCTTGGGAATAAATGGGGCCAGGCTCCATTTATTCCTTGAGGCAAAAACAATGTGTTTTGGAACCATACGGCTTGAGCCTTTCTTCTATGGTCGCTGCGTCTATTTCACAAAAACCTAGGCCTTAGTCATGAGTTTAAGCTGATTTGGGGATGGGTGCATAGTCAGGGATTCTGTTTATAAACTTTTAGCTTTTGGGCTGGACTGTGTAGGAATTTCAGGCTTCCCTCATCATCCGTTTCCATTTCCATCGTTATCCCGCTAACCTCCAGAATCATCGAACAAGGGGACTCCTCATCAAATTCAAGGGAAAGGGGAACTTCGAACAGAGGAATTATATATGCAGAAAGCTCAACAGGCTCTTGGAGGTGACATCGAAATTTCTTCGCTACGACCATATAGCAGGAGAAAACAGGGTTCGGCAAAAGAAAAGCATCCCTCTTTATTTTAACTGTGCTTTTATACTCCTGTCCTGAGACATGGAGTGTATTCTCAACTTGACCATCCACAATTAAACTTGAGATCTCCTGGACCACTCCGCCCACAGAAAATTTAAAATTGAACTGCAGGGGAATGAAACTTTTATCCAGACGAAGGATCAGGCTATGGATTTCCATGTCAACCGGTTTTGTCATTCGGCCTTTTACCGAAAGGAGATAGCCCATCTCATCGGACTGCCAAGTGTATTCCTCATAGCCCACATTTTCATCTTGAAAATATATAGAAAGAACTCCACTTTCAACTTCCTCTTCATACTGCGCCGCAGAAACAAAGAAACAAAGCAACGATAAAAACACAAAGCTGAATATAACCAATATTTTCTTAAACATTTTATATCACTATTCTACGCCGTTTATTCAACGATAACGACTGTACCATAAGCTAAGATTTCAGAGGCACTCTGCATGATCATCGAAAAGGAGTAGAGGGACCTTGAATGATACCCTCCACCATTTTATAGCCTCCAAAAAAAATAATCATAGCACCAATGGAGAACAAAATCCAACCGATTCTCCTCTCCAGGCGATTATACACTGAAGCCCAATAGAGCTTCCAGACATCTTTTGGGGGATTTTTTAGTGCTATTTTGCTCATTACCTCCTCAGGTTTTCCCATTTCCTCAAATTCTTTCCTGCATTCCGGACACTCCTTTAAATGCTTCTCTGCTGTCTTCCTCTGTTCTTCCTCTGCCTGACAACTTCATAAAGAAAAATCGAGGCAGCGGCTGAAACGTTAAGAGAGGTTATGCTGCCCAAGAGAGGGATAGAAAGAATTTTATCACATTTCTTCCTGGTGAGAGGGCGTAAACCCTTCCCTTCAGAACCCAAGACAAGGCCTACAGGCAGTTTATAATCAAACTCACACCAATATTCTTTGCCGGCAGCTTCTGCTCCCACAAGCCAAACTCCCTGGTTTTTCAAATCATCCATTGTTCTGGCCAAGTTTTTTACTCTGGCCACTTTCAGGTATTCCAGGGCCCCGGCCGATACTAAGGATACCGTCTCTGATAAACCAACAGTTCTCCTTTCAGGCAAAATAATTCCGTCCGCACCAGCTCCTTCAGCGGTGCGGATAATAGCTCCTAAGTTCTGTGGGTCTTCTATCCCATCCAGCAAAACAAGAAAGGGAACATTTGCTGAAGATAATATAGAATCAAGAGAAGAAAACTCTTTCGGAGCCAGCAAAGCCACAACTCCCTGATGGTTCCGGTCCAGCCTGTCAAGTTTTTGTTTGGGAACCCAAAGAAGGGGGATATGATTGGACTTAGCAAGTTGAATGATTTCACTTATTTTCTTTTGTCTTATTTCCTTCTGGATCAATATTTTATTGACGCGATTGGGGCAAGCTTTAACGATTTCAAAGAGAGGATTAAGGCGACTTATCTTTTCCATTTAAAATCATAATAATATCCATGATGATGCGAGTCAAGAAGACTCCACCCTTAAGAAAAAAGGAGAGAAGGAATATCTAAGCTTAATTTTCTTTAACTCTTCTCAACAAATATCCATCAATCACCAAAACATTAATTATCGGGCTTATTAATGTGCCAATTCTTTTTTCCAAAAATCGATGCAACTTTTCTTTCGCTTTTTACGTATATATAAGTGAGATTGAAAAATAATGATAAAGGAGATATAGATGAGATTAAGAACAAAACTTTCAATTTTTTTCATGGCCGTTATATTCACTTTTGTCGGATTTAACCTCATTGTTTTTTCACCAGCAATGGATTTATTAAGAGTTGGAAAAAAAGCAGGCAATGAGATTATAGCCAATGTTCTGCTTAAGGAAGAACCAATCACCAAACATTCCGGTAGTTCATAAGGACGAGGCTTTTATGATAAAAAGAATGAGGAGCGAAATCATCAAAATCTGGGATTGGTTGATAATTGACTTTGAGAAGCTGATGCTCTCCGCTTCCAAAGGCAGATTAAACCTTCAAGCTCAACCGATTCCCATCCTTTAAGAGGCTGCGGTTTCTCCCGGACGAGTAAATCGCAGCCTCTTTTTTTATCCTTCCCCAGCTTTTTCCACTGTTGATGCTTACTCTTATTTATTTCTTCTTGACAAGAACTTGAGCCCAGGAAGCAATAGCTACCCCCTGGCCTATTTCACCCAGCCCTTCATTCGTCTTAGCTTTTATTCCCAAATCATCCCTTCCAACTCCAAGGATTGGGCACAAAATTTCTTTCATCTGATGGATATAAGGGGCTAATTTAGGCTTCTCAGCAATGATAATCGAATCGATACTTAGAATCTCCATGTCCTTCTCATTGATCAAGCCGACAATTTTCTTCAGTAACGCAGTACTTTGAATATCGTTATATCTTGGGTCTGTGTCTGGAAAGATCTGCCCGATATCTTTCTCTCCTGCAGCCCCCAGAAGCGCATCTATAAGTGCATGAATCAAGCAATCTCCATCAGAATGACCTTTCAATCCTTTTGGGAAATCAATCTCCACTCCCCCTAAAAAGAGTTTCCTCCCTTCCACTAACCTGTGTATATCATAACCAAGACCTGCTTTAACCTTCAAGGAAAGCCTCCGCTATTTTCAGATCTTCAGGAGCCGTAATTTTAATGTTTTTGTGATCTCCCTGAACAACGACCACCTTTTTCCCTATTCTTTCCGCCAGGGATGCCTCATCCGTACCATAAAAATTCTCTTCCTTTGCCTTATCCAGTGCCGCCTTAAGTATGCGGTAGGAAAATCCTTGCGGAGTTTGAACTCTGAAAAGTTTCTCTCTATCCAATGTCCGGCTCACTTCATCTCCCTCGACTAGCTTAATTGTGTCCTCTACTGGAATGGCAGGAACTACAGCCCCAGCTTCCCGAGCTGCCTCGATGACCCGATCAATCAAGTCTTCACTGACCAGGGATCTAACCCCATCATGAACAAGTACAATATCCGCCTTCTCCGGATCAATCTGACGAAATCCCGAAAAAACAGAATCCTGTCTCCTTTTTCCTCCCTTGGCAACGGCAACAATTTTTCTGTAGCGTTTAAGATACTCTTTTTTGAGGCTTACATCCTTTAGGACCAACACGATTGCTTCAACCTTTTTATGGGCTTCAAACATTTCCAGACAACGATCTAAGACCGATTTTCCCCTCAAAAGAGCAAATTGTTTGGAAAAACCAAAGCGTCTTCCTTCTCCAGCAGCAACAATGATAGCCGTAACTTCGCTCATTAAGAGTCTCCGTTATAGCGTCCGAATATCATCTTGCCAACTGTTGTCTGAAGAACAGATGTTACGGTTACGTCAATGTTCTGGCCAATCATCTTGCGTGAGTTATCGACCACAACCATAGTTCCATCGTCCAGATAAGCCACTCCCTGGTCTTTTTCCTTTCCCTCTTTAAGAATAAAAACTTTTATTGTCTCTCCTGGTAAAACCACTGGTTTTATAGCATTCGCGAGTTCATTGATGTTAAGAACATGGAGCCCCTGGAGCTGGGCTACTTTATTGAGGTTAAAATCATTGGTGATGATCTTAGCATCCATCTGCTTGGCTAATTCAATGAGCTTGGAATCCACTTCTTTGACCTCAGGAAAATCCACCTCAGAGATTATGGTTGACACCTGAGAAGACTTCTGGATGTGATCCAGAACATCCAGCCCCCTCCTTCCTCTCTGCCTTTTCATTGCATCAGCAGAATCCGCCACAAATTGAAGTTCCTTGAGGATAAACTGGGGGATGACAAGAGTCCCACCAATAAATCCTGTATCACAGATATCCGCAATGCGCCCATCAATAATAACACTTGTATCTAGAAGCTTATAACTGCGCCCTTCGCTTTTTACATTTTTTTCTTTAAAAAAGTGGAGAAGATGCGGAGGTTCAAGCCATTCAAACTTTCGAGTGCCGACTAAGAAACCAATGTAGGGCATGATGAGGAGAAAAAATATCCTGATAAAAATTGTTGTGGAATTATCGCTTGCAATCGTTTGATAAATAGAACCCAGGCCCCAGCCTAACAGAACACCGGCAAGGGTACCTATTGTCGAACTCCAGATAACCTTAAACTGGCTTTTCCGAATTCTGGTCTCCAGGTAAACAATAACAATGCTCAATAAAAAACCTGTCGCTGCCCCAAAATAAGGTGCTAAATGAAAAGGAGGAAAGAAATACCCTGTTAATGTTATTAAAACAATAATGAAAAAGCGAAAAATAAAAATACCCATTTTATTATTCCTTAAAATATAATGCTTAATGCTTGTTTAACGTTTTTCACTCCCACAAGCTTCATATCCGGTATCTCCTCTTTACCTAATTGAGAGAGGTTGCCCTGGGGCATAATAACCCTTTGAAAACCGAGCGAGTGGGATTCTTTCAACCTGGCTAAGGGTTGACTTACAGAGCGAATTTCCCCGCTCAAACCAGCTTCTCCAAAAACAGTGACATCTGCAGGAATTACTTTGTTCTTCAGGCAAGAGACGACCGCCATTATCACTCCTAAATCTGTAGCGGGCTCGTCAATGGTCAGCCCGCCAGCTACATTGATGTAAATATCTTCTCCGGCAAAGCTAAAGCCAAGCTTTCTTTCGATGATAGCTAAAAGCATAGCGACTCGAAAATGATCGAGGCCAATTGCCATCCTTCTCGGATTCCCAGTGAACAAGGTCGAAGAAACCAGGGCCTGAATCTCCGCCAATAAAGGACGGGAACCCTTGATGGTACAGATAACCACACTGCCAGCTTCTTTTGTTGGTCTCTCCTTTAAGAAAAAAGCGGAAGGGTTAGAAACAGCCTGAAGCCCTCCCGTTCCCATCTCAAATATGGCAAGCTCGGAGACAGGCCCAAACCTGTTTTTTAGAGCACGAAGCACCCGATGGCTGTGATCTTTTTCCCCCTCAAAATAAAGGACAACATCCACTATGTGCTCCAGAGCTTTGGGTCCAGCTAAGGAGCCTTCTTTAGTGATATGGCCGATAAGAAACGAGGCAATCTGGTTCTTCTTAGCAAACCGAAAAACCTGATTGGCGACTTCTCGAACTTGACTGATTGTACCCGGGCCTGAAGACAGCTTTGAAGAAAAAATAGTCTGGATAGAATCCAAAACAAAAATTTGAGGATTCAATTTTTCAGCCTGGGTTATAATTCGCTCAAGGTTGGTTTCTGCCAAAAGGTACAACTTTTCGTTTTGAAGGCCGAGCCTCTCACCTCGAATCTTGATCTGCTCCAATGATTCTTCCCCTGATACGTACAACACGCATTCGCCCTGGGCTGCAAAATCACGGCTCACTTGAAGAAGAAGAGTAGACTTGCCCACTCCCGGCG
>LAZR01001965.1_pt1 | contig 12398 bp, 10 predicted proteins | sample 329461 | NCBI WGS metagenome assembly LAZR01 (sample SAMN03002196, study PRJNA259156) | marine sediment metagenome | biome: sea floor; feature: Hydrothermal impacted sediments; material: marine sediment; isolation source: Loki non-amplified sample from Loki's castle hydrothermal vent sediment ...
TTTCTGACAGCATAGCAATTATGAAAACAGGTAGAGCTAGCAGACCACCGACAATAAAACGTTTTAGTATGTCTTTATATTCAGTATTGTCGGTTTCTTCAATGGTCGTTGCTTCTAGTGCCATACCACATTTTGGACAATCCCCAGGCTCATCTTTTATGACTTCTGGATGCATCGGGCAGGTATAGGCGGTCTTTTGGGATGCTGCAGTGGGAGATTCTGGTTCAAGTGCCATACCACATTTTGGGCAGCTTCCAGGACCTTGTTGACGAACACCCTCACACATAGGGCATATGTAGTCTCCTGAGTGGTTATGTTCTGTGTGGCGAGGTTTTTCTGAGGACGATGATTTACCTGAACAACAATTGCCAGATGTTGTTAGCAGGTAATGGTTTGGCGCTGATTCAAATTTAGTTAAGCATGATTGACAGCAAAAATAGTAACTGGTGTGATCAAGCACGGTCTTATATTTGGCTGCGGCTTCATTGACCTGCATGCCACAGACGGGATCAGTTGCCATGAATAATTCCTTGATAGTTTGTTTTCGTCATCAGCACATAGGGCTGAACAGCGAGGAATGAGTCTTGTATGAGCTATTGAGCTGACTGTTTGGCTTTAAATTCAGCTTTGATAACATCAAGTGTTGGAGGGATAGCATCACAGCTATTGACATCACCGCGACATGACGCGCATTCAAGTGCTTTCCACCCTGTCTGGATGTACTCTTCTCTGTTATCACTTCGAAGCCGATTAGCAATGCCAATGGTCGCCTTGGCACGTGTTGATACATAACCATATTCACCACCACAAAATCTTGCTTGTTCCGGATTCTTTTTAAGATCATATTTAGCGTGGATCTCCAGACCCACCTCGCGGAGATAATGCAATTCAGAGTAGAGTTTTTGTAGACTGTCATCACTGACCTGAGGATTCATATTGCCAGCATGAGTCAGCGTATTGATTAGCAATAGGGCTATTATATAGAGTGATTTTTTCATTATATTCTCCGTCATTGTCGACATTATTCTATACATCTTACTCAGCTATTGTTTGAGGTTGGTTAAAATGGCACTGAGAGTAAGTAATTCAAAAAAGAGGCATGTGAATGATATTCAGCACAATAAAATCTCCTCTTGGCTATATTCAAGTCGCGATCACCAGTCACGGTATAGCGAGTGTCTCATTTTCTGACTCTGAGTCAGCCGCAATGGTTGCATTGCTAAAAAGATATCCACATGCAGAAGAGCAGCATGAAAACAAAGATTTACGCATGATATTACAACAAATTAGTGACAAAATAAGCTGTCCTGATACTTGCTTCAACTTTCGATTGGATATAAGAGGGACACATTTTCAACAACAGGTATGGCAGTCGATTCTTACTATTCCTTGCGGACAAACAAGGAGTTATTCTGATGTTGCGGTTGATATTGGATATCCACTGTCTGCACGGGCAGTTGCCATGGCTTGTGCCGCTAATACACTAGCTTTGCTTATTCCTTGCCATCGCGTTGTTCGTCGTGATGGAAACCTTTCAGGCTACCGCTGGGGACAAGAAAGAAAACGCTTTCTACTTCAACGTGAACAACAGTACATAAGCAATTGTTCTTGATTATAAATTCTAATTATTCAATATATTTTAGTAGATCGGTTGATTATTTTTTAACCAAGCCTTAATGTGTCAACAAAAAGAATCATTTAGCGTTTAATCACAAAGTTATCCACATCTTTTTCCACAGAAATTGTTAACAACCATGGAAAGGTTGCTAAGTTGCTTGCTTAAATGGATTTTTAATAGTGGGAACAACTTCCTAATTATTAAGTTATAATCCCATAATTTTAGTGAGGAAAAACCTTTTCACATCATGCCAATTATCAATCGCCTACAATTCGTTATGTATTTGTTTGCCGCTTTGTGGTCACTGACGGCTAATGCATTTGAAACTGGCAGCGATAAATTACGAATTAACGGCTATGGAACCTTAGGTTTAGCCCACACGAATAGTAAAGATGCTTATTATCGGCTCAATTTAGATCAAGAGGGGTTTAGAGATGGCTATGATCTGAAAAACCTTTCTAATTTAGGGCTCCAAATCAATTATTTTTTCTCTGATACGCTTGAATTTAACACCCAGTTATTACTCAAAGATGTTCCTGACTACAGTGCTAATCGAGCATTTAAAACAGCTTTTTTAAAATACCAACCTAACTCTCAATTTGATATCAGTCTCGGCAGAATGACGAATGATGCTTATTTGTTGTCTGATTATAAAGATGTGGGCTTTGCCAGACTTTGGGCTCACGTTCCTGTTGAATTTTACGGTCCAGTATCAACGGATGGTTACGACGGTATTCGACTTCAATACCATCAACCCTTCAATGACGGTGTGTTCTCAACTTCAGTGTGGGGAGGAACGACCAAATACCCCCTCTATAGTCGAAATGGTAGTGCGTCAGTTAAGCTCCAACCAAATATGGGGCTTATTTTGCGTTGGGAAGACCAAACTTGGTTATTTCGTCTTTTCTATTCACAAGGAAAAATTAATAGTCCAAATGACAGATTAAAGGCACTTGACAAGGCACTTATTCAAGCAGAACAGTTCGGATGGAATGGTGCTTCATCTATCGGACCATTTACCTACGATGATACATGGTTACGATATCTATCTGCTGGTGTCAGTTACGAAAGAGATGGTTGGGTTATTAGTACAGAACTATCTTATGCAAAATCTGACTCGACCTACAATGATGATGCATTATCAGGCTATCTGAGCATTGGTCATCGGTTTGATTCGGTAACGCCGTTTATTATGCTGAGCCAGACTAAATCTTTATCGAACCGTGAAAAGGTCGATGCTGCACCTGCTGGTTTTGATTCCCTTCAACAAATTGCACAAGTGGTGGCTGATTTAACCTATCGGGATCAACATAGTCTGAGTCTCGGTGCGCGTTGGGACATAATGCAAAAGGTGTCTCTAAAAGCACAATGGGACAGAACGTGGATCGGTGCCTACGGTGGGGTATTGTTTGAAAGCCAGCCTAATCCCTCACAAGATCATTCAATTGATACCGTCAGCATCACTATGGACTTCATTTTCTGATGGGACTATTTGGATATATATCTCAGTTTTTTGTGCTGATGATACTGACATGTTCAGTTGTTTCAGCGGATGTGTTTATCGTAACGAATGCAGAAAATGAGCTTGATGAGTTAGACACGAAGCAGATAGTGGATATTTTCATGGGCAGGACGAAATTCTATCCGACAGGTAAGCGGATAGTCTTGGTTGATCAAGACCTGAGTTCAACGGTGACAGAAACGTTTTATCAAAAGCTCGTCAACAAAACAATCAATGAAATTAACTCATACCGCTCGCGATTACTTTTTTCAGGAAGATCGGTATTGCCGCGTCAATTAGATGATAATAATACAGTTATTGAATTTTTGAGGCATGAAAAGGATGCAATAGGGTATATTGATTTGCCTGAGGTGACGAAAGATCTGAAAGTAATTGGCCATGTTAAATAAATATTGTACTAGTATTGCAAACAGACTGTTACTGGTATTGTTTCTTGTCTCCATTCTCACCGCGTCGCTAATAGGTTTTCTCTATTATCAGTACACAATACAAAAAGAATACAATGACAGTGAAAAAAGTCTTCATCAATTAATTTTTGCCTTATCTAAATCTGCTGCTATTGCCGCTTATCTAGAAGATATAACTCTCGCTGAAGAAGTCGTAGGGGGAATCGCAGCTAACGACTTAGTAAAGGCTGTTCAACTACGCTCGGGCAATATGTCGCTGGCGAAACGTGGTGATATTAATACCCTTGATAAGGGCACAATTGACTATAAACTGGAGTCACCTTTCTTATCAGATATTTATGTTGGTGATTTGATCGTTGTCCCCGACGTGACGGTGATTCGAGCAGATGCAAAAAAAGCAGCCATCAACCACGTGCTATTAATTTCCGTGCAAACCGTTGTGTTGATGTTGATCATCGCCATAATGTTAAATAAACAATTACTCGCTGAGATAAAACGAATGGCGAATGGGCTGCATAAGATTCGTATCGGCAGTTTCGAACGACTCAATATCGCGCCTTCTCATCAATACGACGAACTCGGTTCCTTAACAAACGATATCAACACTCTACTCATATCTGCACAGGAAAATTTTGAGCGTGAAAGACAACTCCGTCTTGAGGTTCAGGAGTTAGAGAAACGTTTTAGAGGCATCTTTGAGCAATCCAGTCATGGTATTGCTATTACTAATCAACTTGGCTCATTACAACTACATAATCCATCGTTTGCCAACATCATAGGTAAACATAAGCTTTCTCAGCTAATGAAGGATAAGTCTCTTTCTTTGTTTTCAGTGTTCGGGGCGGAAAAACAAAAAATTGAATCTGCCGCAGCACTTGCTATACAGACCAGTCAGCCACAAGCTGTGGAGTTGAGGTCCGAAAATGAAGGAGAGAGTCGCTGGTTGTATTGTTTGATATCAAAAATGCAAGGTTCAGCTTCTGGCCAGTCATCACTTGAGATTTCATTACAAGACATATCGGAACGAAGAGCGAGAGAGGAACTACTTAAAGATCAGGCTGAATTAGATGCACTCACAAAGTTATTTAATAGACGTGCTGGTGAGTCAAAAATTCAACAGATTATCAACAGCGTAGATAAACGACGAAATACGTATGCGATGTTTATGATTGATCTTGATGGGTTTAAACCAGTTAACGATCAATATGGTCATGAAGCCGGTGATGCTGTGTTGATTATTCTGGCTGATAGACTGACAGAGTGCGTTCGAACTGAAGATATTGTGATGCGTTGGGGTGGAGACGAATTTGTTATCTTCGCCAAGCTTAATACAAATGTGTCTGAAGCGAGTCATATAGCCCAAAAACTTCTCGATGTAATTAATTCACCTATGGAGTGCGATCTGGGTAAAACCTTTCAAGTAAGTGCCAGTATTGGCATCTCTCTTTATCCATTTAATTCTGACAATATGGACACATTGGTTAAATATGCTGATGCAGCGATGTATCAAACGAAAGTAGAATCTAAAAATGGCTATAACTATTACAGTGAACCATTGAGCCTAGATGAGGATGAGACGCTAATTCATGGGGTGTAGAGAATAAAAATACATAGCCACTATTTGAAAATAGTGGCTATGTTTGTGCTGATTTATTGAATTGTTAAATAGTGTAATTCACCTGCCATCATATCGGGAACCATTAAAAAATTCCCATCCGCTGAAATACTGATATCAGCAGCAGATTTTAGTGAATCGGTCATTAATTGTGGTGTTGCTTTCGGTTCAGACAGTTGCCAAACATGACCATTTTTCCAATCACTGATGTAAATAAAACCCCGGCTATCGCGAGTTAGGCCATCAGCTGCCAAAAAGCCTGAGTTAATGGCTTTTGCTTTGCCTGAATTTAAGTCCGCTTCATAGAGCTTTCCATTTCCAAAGTCACTTACTAGTAAACTTCCTACGCCATTGAGTAAAAGACCATTTGGTCTACTCATACCTGACTGACTATTGAAAATTTCAGTGATTTTTCCATCTGTCGTCATTTCATAAATGCCTGCATTTATCCCCTTATCATCGCCACTGTCGGAGATATAGACGGTGCCATTTCCATCAATCTCGATATCGTTGAGAAATACGGGTTTTCCAGGAAATGCCGATTCATCTGCGAGTACAGATACCTTGCCTTGCATATCGACTTTAACGAGCCTATCGACATCAGCGATATAGAGTTCGTTATTCCAGATATCAATGCCTTTAGGATCATTAAGTCCAGTTGCAAAGGTTGATTTGTTGCCTTCACTATCAACTACACTGACTTTGCCATCACCTTGTTTGTTAAACTCACCAATTTCAGTAATAAAGACTCGGCCATCTAATGTGGCGACGGCTGACTCAGGCATGTTTAAACCTGTGAGGGGCTTTTTAACAGTGTTCTTATCATGAGTCGATGCCTGTTTACTCTCTCCATAGCTAACTCGGTAAATAACGTCATTATAGTCATCTGAGATTAATAGCGAGCCGTCAGAAAGCTGTAATACATCAGTAGGACGTCCCCAAGCTTCACCATTTTGCAACCAACCGTCAATGAAGGGTTTATGTCCAGTGATTTCATGCTGGTCGTTAAAGGTGACACGCATTAATTGATAACCGACAGGGCTGCTTCTATTCCATGATCCATGTTGAGCAATAATGGCATCACCCTTATAGTCAGCAGGGAACATGTCTCCAGTGTAAAACTTAAAGCCAAGACTCGCTGTGTGAGCTTGAAATTCTTGGACAGGGAAAGTGACTTGTTGTGGCGGTGTTTTATCTTTCCAGTCAGGATGACGTGCTTGACCACCGGCATAATAAGGAAAACCAAAATGCATGTCCTTGTTAGGTGCCGCATTGAGTTCGCCTGGTGGAGTATCGTCACCTAACATATCAACATTATTATCGGTGAAATATAGTGTGCCGGTATCTGGTTGGAAATCTAAGCCAACCGAATTCCGTATACCTTTTGCATAGATTTCAGCATCACTACCATCAGCATTCATCCGAATGATTGATGCTTCGGTGCCACTGACATCACAGATATTACAAGGCGCGCCAACAGTTACGTAAAGCTTATTATCAGGTCCAAAACCAATATAACGCCAACCATGATGCGCTTTGTCTGGCAGCTGGTCATAGATCACCTCACGCATTTGTTTAAATGGGAGGCTTAAATCAAAACCTGGAGCTGGGTAAATAGCAATACGGTTTTGTTCAGCCACATACAAATTACCTTGATGAACAGCGACTCCATTGCCGACCTCGAGGTCATCTAAAATAGTCACGACTTTGTCTGCTTTACGATCCTTGTTCTTATCGACAACAGCGAACACTTTTTTACCGCGAGTACCAACAAAAACAGTACCAGTGGACTGGCCTAAAGCCATCTGTCGCGGAGCTTCAACCTCAGCATAAACTTCAATAGAGAAACCTTCAGGCAAATTGAGTTTGTGTAAATTCTCCTCAGCATCAGCACGATCGGCAAATACTGGCATAGATAATAAGCTCGAAGCCGTTAGGGTAGCGAGTGATAGGGTTTTGAGTATCATAAGTTCTCCTTTAAACAGTGATAACAATTTTGCCAAGTTGACTATTTCCTTCTAGATATTCATGTGCTTCAACGATCTGATCAAAGTTGAAGGTCTTAGCAATTACAGGGGTAATCTGTGCGTGTTTTAGCCAGTCGAAAATTTGAGTTTTTGCTTTATCTAGTCTTTCAGGTGAGCCACTAAATTCGAATAAGGTATATCCACGGAAGGTGAGTCCTTTTTGTAGAGCAGGAAATAGGGGGAACGGTGTGGCTTCAGGACTGAGTGCCCCGTATTGGAAAATAGTAGCAAATGGTGCACAGACCTCCGCTAAGGTGTTCAGCATCGGCCCTGCAACAGGATCAAACACAATATTGACGCCTTGTGAATTAGTAATGCGCTGAATCTCAGAAACGATATCGTCATCGTCACTGACAATGATATGCTCGGCGCCTTGCTCGCGTATTTGAGCAACTTTGTCTTGGCTTCGTGTCATAGCAATTGGCACGGCACCAATCAAATTACACAATTGGATGGCAGCAAGGCCAACACTGCTTGATGCTGCTGGGATAAGTACATAATCACCAGACTGCATCTTTGCGATGTCAATCAAGGCGCCATAAGCTGTGAGATACTGCATCCATACTGACGTTGCCTGTTCCCAACTGAGGTTATCGGGGTGGTGAGTAACCGCATTAACGGGCATATTCGTGATTTCTGCATAGCTACCGTATTGGTTCATCGAAAAACTAGGTGTGGTACTTACTGCATCACCGACTTTGAAGTGTGAAACGTTGGCGCCAACGGCTGCCACCGTGCCAGAGCACTCATATCCAATACGTGCTGGAAATTCGGGTGTTTCTAAATACTGGCCTCGACGAAACATCGCTTCAGCACGGTTTAGACCAATGGCTTGGACGTTGATCTGAACCTCATTGTCACTTGGAGCAGGAACATTTTCTTCAACAAAGGTCAATACGCTTGGTTCGCCTGCTTTAGAGAATTTTACTGTTTTAGACATGAAGATCTCCTATGTGTTTATAGACTGGCTTGAAGAATTTTTTGGCTTTTATCGAGTGTAATATCGTTGTGTTCACCAAGTTGCGTTAAGCCATGTTCATTAAGTTGTTTGACCATGATGCCAATATCTTGTTCAGTGATGTCATAATCTGATAGGTGCGTTTTAATGCCCATTTGTTCAAAAAAATCACGTGTTTTTGTTATGGCTAAATTAATACGCGTTTCTTCAGTATCCTCTGTAAGCTGCCAAACTCGTTCAGCATACTGTAATAATTTGTCGTGTTTTTTATCACGCTGTTCGACTAATACGCTCGGTAATAAAATCGCCAAAGTTTGAGCATGATCTAAACCATGTAAGGCAGTAATTTCATGGCCAATCATGTGTGTTGCCCAATCTTGAGGGACACCGGCACCGATTAGTCCGTTCAGTGCCAACGTTGCTGTCCACATAAAGTTCGATTGCAAGTCATAATCCTGCGGATTTTTGATAAGTTCAGGACCAATTTCTATAAGCGTTTGAAGCAGTCCTTCTGCAAAGCGGTCTTGCACCATGGCATTGCTTGGATAGGTGAGATATTGTTCCATTACGTGAGTAAACGCATCTACTACACCATTGGCCAGTTGTTTTTCTGGCAGGGTATACGCTTTAGTCGGATCTAAAACGGAGAATTGCGGATAAACATGTGGGGTGCTGAACGCTAATTTTTCATTAGTCTCATAGCGTGTGATCACCGAGTTAGCATTCATTTCAGAACCAGTAGCTGGTAGCGTCAGTACCGCTGAAAAAGGCAAGGCGTGATCAATATCTTTTGCATGATTAACTAAAATTTCTTGCCATGGATCACCACTGCAGTTAACCGCTGCTGCGACAAATTTGGTGCCATCAATAACAGAACCACCACCAACAGCAATAAGGTAATCAAGCTTGTGCTCACGTATCTTAGTCATCGATTCCAGAAAATGTTTCAATGTTTCTGTCACCTAATGCTTGTTTTACTTCATCGATAGTGCCATTTTTTTCTGCGCTGTGGCCGCCATATAAAATCAGCACATTTGCCGTTGTGGGGATATGCTCGTTTATTGCAGCAATTTGTCCTTTACCAAACAAAATTCGCGTTGGATTACGGTAATTGAAATTATTCATTCGACTCTCCTTATATTAGACCAGTCGTCTATTAAATGATTTTGTATCTAGGTGTCTTTTTTCAAAAAATTAGATTAGTGTTGGTGCAAATTTAGTTTGCTTTCTAGCGCATGCATCGCGACTTCGAGCATCTGTGGGTGATTGTGGACCTTTGTCATCAAGGTAGCGCCTATCCATAGATAGTAAAGTTCTTCCGTGACAGTTTTTGTATTACCCAAATTGAGTTTGTTTTCTTTAGCTGCTTCAGCCAAACACAAGGAAAGACGGTCAATGACGGCTTGTGTGCCTTTTTTAAGCGCTAGTCGCATGCCTTCGGACAGGTCAGTGACTTCGCCACTGAGCTTGACGACTAAACATTTATCCTGACTGGTGTCATCACATTGTGTCGTTTTCCACTGCTCAAAATACGTCAGTAAGCGCGCCGTGGCCGTTAGCTTAGTATCACTTAGTAAGCGATCAAGATTAGTGAGATATTGTTCGAAATAATGGTCAACCAATGCGCAGCCAAATTGTTCTTTTGACTCGAAATAGTGATAAAACGACCCTTTCGGTACACCTGCTGTTTTTAGGATTTCATTTAAACCAACAGCTGAAAATCCTTTTCCTAATATGATGGGCTGTGCAATGGTCAGAATTTGACGTTGCTTATCAGTCGCTTTAGATTGAATAGGTGAATTCATGATAATGATGATTACATATATTAGACCAGTCGTCTAGTAGGCGGTTGTCAAATTATGGAACAAGGCTTGCAGATAAGCTGTCAATATTAATAATTCTCTCAAAATCGCAATTACAACCTATTCGGGTGCTAAGAAAGACTTTCACATTCCAATAACGCACTGTTTTGGACCAAACGCAAAGGAGCAAGATGGCTTTCATCTGGCAACAAGCGATCGAGGAAGCGCAGCAACTGCGTCATCGTTTACACAAACTACCCGAATTGGGCTGGCAAGAAGTCAATACGGCCAAACTAATTCGTGAACAATTGACCTCCTTAGGTATTCCTTGGGCAGCATGTGCGGAATTGGGCACATTAGCTAGGCTGAACCCTACAGGAAAGCACTATCCTCACATTGCACTCCGAGCCGATATGGATGCGTTACCCATCACTGAGCAATCAGGTCAGGCCTGGTCTTCTGTTCATGCTGGATGTATGCATGCCTGTGGTCATGACGGTCATACAGCGACCTTGCTGGCCACAGCCCGTTATCTTAAATCCATCGAATTTCAACTCCCGGGACCTGTCACCTTATTATTTCAACCCGCTGAAGAAGGCGGGCATGGTGCTAAAAAAATGATTGAGGATGGGGCCCTTGAGGGAATAGATGCCATTTATGGTTGGCATAACTGGCCAGCGATACCTTTTGGAAAAATCGTCTGTCCTGACAATATAGTCATGTGCGGTAACGGTACTTTTACAATTTCACTGACAGGAGTAGGGGGGCATGCCAGTCAGCCTGAGTCATGTCGGGATCCTGTTCTTGCGGCAAGTGCCATTACCTTGGCATTACAACAAATCATCAGTCGTCGCATTCCTCCTCAACAAGCTGCGGTGGTGAGCGTGTCATCGATTGAAGCACCAAGTGCGCCGACGGTAACACCCACTTATGCAACATTGGGCGGCAGTATTCGTGTGCCAAATCAGGCGATACGAGAGACAGTCAATCGTCTAATCATCGAAATTAGTGAGCAGACAGCCGCGAGTTATGGTGTCGGATGTGATGTACAAATCTTTCCTCGCTATGAAGCCACTATTAATCATCCCGAACAGGCAGCGTATGCAAGGCAGCAGTGGCAAGAGACATTTGGAAACGATTCCCTTGCTGAGGATGTTGCTGTGCCTATCATGGCTTCTGAAGACTTTAGTTATTACCTGCAAGAAATTCCGGGTGCATTTTCATTAATTGGGGCTGACGATGGTCCTGAGCATCAAGCCTTATGCCACAGTCCATTTTATGACTTTAATGATCGCCTTATTCCACTAGTAACCCAATTCTACGCGCGCTTGGTCGGTGCGCCGCTTCCACAATAATCGACTTTTTAGCTGTCTTTGCAGCATTCACAAACTCGGAGGTTTTGAATGAGTATATTTGAACAACGTGAATCCAATATAAGAGCCTACAGCCGTGTCTATCCGGTTGTGTTTGATAAGGCCTTTAATGCGAAACAGACCGATGAAGATGGCAAGGAATACATCGACTTTTTTGCTGGCGCAGGTGTTCTGAATTTTGGTCACAACAATGAAAAAATGACCTCAGCTGTTGTCGACTACATTCAGTCTAATGGTGTGACTCACTCCTTGGACATGGAGACGGTAGCGAAACGAACATTCATGGAAAAGTTTGAGAAAACGATTCTTAAACCTCGCCACATGGATCACAAAATGCAATTTGTGGGACCAACTGGAACGAATGCCGTAGAGGCGGCCATGAAGTTAGCTCGGCGTGTGACATCCAGGCAGGAGATTGTTGCCTTCACTCGTGGCTTTCATGGCATGACACTGGGCTCACTTGCTGCGACAGCAAATCGCTATTTCCGTGGTGCTGCAGGTGTACCTCTCAATCATGTTTCACATTATCCCTTTGGTTGTGAAAAACCGTGTATGGGATGTGAGTCGGGCTGTGGCCAAGCAAACCTCGATCACATGCGATCGCTTTATGAAGATGTCTCTAGTGGTGTGACGCCGCCTGCTGCTTTTTTGCTAGAAACAATTCAAGCTGAAGGTGGGGTAAACGTAGCTTCTAAAGAGTGGATACAAGCATTGGCCACCTTGGCAAAAGATGTGGGGGCACTGTTAATCATTGATGATATTCAAGTGGGTATGGGCCGAACAGGTTCTTTCTTTAGCTTTGATGATCTCGGCATTGAGCCAGATATCATTTGCTTGGCAAAAGGCTTGGGTGGCATGGGTGTGCCTATGGCCATGAACCTGAATAAACCTGACCTTGATGACTACTGGTCTCCTGGTGAACACACGGGCACATTCCGTGGCCAAAGTTTGTCTTTTGTCGCTGGCACACAAGCATTAGCTTACTTTGATGATGATGAATTAATGAATCAAGTGGCTGAAAAAGCCGAGGTGATGAATGAGGCTCTGGCACCATTAGAAACTAATCATGCAAATAT
>LAZR01001966.1_pt1 | contig 12395 bp, 15 predicted proteins | sample 329461 | NCBI WGS metagenome assembly LAZR01 (sample SAMN03002196, study PRJNA259156) | marine sediment metagenome | biome: sea floor; feature: Hydrothermal impacted sediments; material: marine sediment; isolation source: Loki non-amplified sample from Loki's castle hydrothermal vent sediment ...
AAGAAAACCAGCCCCGACAAGATGGCGAAACTCAAGCGATCTTTGCGCCGGAATGGGTTCGCGTCTCCGTTCTACGTCTGGAAGCGGGGCGATAAAACTTCGATTCTGGATGGTCATCATCGAGAGCGGGCGCTGAAAGAACTCGTAGCCGAAGGCTTGGAAATCCCTGACAGTCTCCCTGCTATAGTTCTGGACGTAAAAGACGAGGCCGAGGCCAAAAAAATGGTGCTGGCGTTCAATTCGCACTACTCAGAAATACAGCGAGCCGGGTTCGGTGAGTTTATCGCTGACTTGGATTTTGACGAAATCAAGCTTGAGTTTGAGCCGTTCAAATTGGGGTTTACCTATCCACAGCAGAGCATCGAAGAGGACGTGCCACCACCGATGCCAGATGAGCCGGTGAGCAAACTGGGCGACATCTACGACTTGGGCCATCACCGGGTGATGTGTGGCGATGCTACCGAAGACATCCCGCTGTTGATGGAAGGCGAAAAGGCTGACATGGTGTTTACTGACCCGCCGTATGGGATTGAGTCCGTTTCTAGCACAGGCCAGGTAAAGGGAGCGATAAAAAACGCGGCGGCTCCAGTGGTTTACTCTGAGGTGATTGGAGATGGTAGCACTGTGGCGGCAAGGTCTTTCTATGAAGCTTGTCTGGCTCTAGGGTTTGAAAAATACATTATTTGGGGCGGTAATTACTTTATTGATTTTTTGCCATTTTCTCCAAGCTGGCTAATCTGGAATAAGCGGGGTCAGATGAACTCTAATAATTTCGCAGACGGTGAGATGGCTTGGTGTTCATTCAAGACTAGGCTTCGAATTTACAGTGTAGTGTGGACAGGCATGATTCGAGAAGGCGAGTCAGGTTCAAGACTTCATCCGACGCAGAAGCCCGTCAAGCTGCTTTGCTCTATAATAGCTGACCACATAAACGGGTCGATTCTTGACGGGTTCCTTGGTAGTGGCTCAACCCTAATAGCTGCTGAACAGTCAGACCGTAAATGCTACGGCCTAGAGATAGACCCTAAATACGTAGACGTAATCATTCAACGCTGGGTAAACTACACCGGCCAGACAAGAATCAAGAAAAACGGGGTAGACATCGAATGGCGGGCAGACCCTCAAAACTGACACCCGAGAGAGAAGAAAAGCTGCTGAACTTCATTCGGATGGGGTTGCCTATCATTAGGGCCTGTCAAGCCTGCGGTATACACGTTGACACCTATTACGAGTGGATAAAGAAGGGTGAAGACGGAAAAGAAATATATTCCGAATTTTCCGATGCACTGAGAGAAGCCGAGGCATCTGCTCAGGCTGTACTTGTACAGAAGCTGCAAACAGAGGGGAGCTCCACAAGCTGGCAATTCATCCTTGACCGTCGTTGGCCTGACGAATGGGGCAGACGAGACCGCCACGAGCACAGCGGGCCAGACGGGGGGCCTGTAGAACACATCCACGACGTCAAACAGGCCACGATTGACGCCCTCAAGAAGCTCGATGCCCTCTGAGCAAAAGCGGGAACGGGCGGTTAAGGCCTGTAGGATACTGACTGAGCATCTCAGCGAGCCCGAGGGGTTGTTTTCGGCTCATGAAGTCGAGGTGTACACCGCATTGATAATAGCCGAGGCCAGACGAAGCTTTTTTTTTTCGCAAAGTACGTTGTAGGGCTCGACCGCTTATCTGACAATCACCTTCGATGGTGCGATAATTTACAGGAGAACTGGCAGCAGTTCAACCGCCTGATGAGACTCAAGCCCCGAGCTACTTATAAGACGTCGGTGTATGCCATAGCTTTCATTCTCTGGGTGTGGGGCACCGTATCGACAGAGGTGAGGATTTTTTATACCTCAAGCAATAAATTGTTGATTGAAGAGGTGTCTGACGCTCTGAACCAACAACTGAAGCCCTCCAGCCTGTACGGGTTTGTGTTTGGTGTTTATCGGGACGACGCAGCAAAAAACACGTCTGAGATTTTCAATCTTGTCAATCGTGGCAGCGACAAGGGGTTTTCTCTCGTCATGCGAACTGCTGGCGGCGGCACCGCGGGGGTTCACCCTAACCTTATAATTATTGACGACCCCTGCGACAAGCAGGACCGAGACAGTGCTGCTGTGAGGCGCACAAAAACACGTTGGTACGATTCGCTGTTGCCTCTACTTGTCTCTTTTCGTAGAGAAGGCATACACATTTCACATATCATGTATATTGCCACACGTTGGCATATGGATGATTTGACAAATTATATTCTCGAAATGAACAAGGCGGTCAGACCGGATAAGCAGTGGAATGTAGAAATAGAAAGCGTTTACAATGCAGATGGTGGAGCGCAATACCCCGAAATAGAGGAAATTGGCACCATTGAGGCAATCGAAGACCTCAAGGCGAGCATGGAAGATGTATTTTTCAGTTGTCAATATATCAACCAGGCATTGCCAGAGGGCTCTCAGAAATTCCCTGAAAGCAGGCTGCATTTTTTTGAAAGTGTTGACATCAATCAGGGCAAGAACTTCTGTTTTCTTGACCCATCACGGGGCAAAGAAACAAGTGATTTTCCTGCAATCATCTGGGTGAATTGGTTTGACCAAGTCGGCAAAATCTTCGACGCAATCGACGAAAAAATACTGCTGGCCGATTTGCTGAAAATTGCAGCTACAAAGAACAAATTGTATAACGTCGTAGAGATGATCTTTGAGACTAACGGCACCATGTTGATTGAAGACACTCTCAAAACTGAACACACTAGTGTTGAGCATTTGATACGGCTGACCGGCCACCACCAAACCGGTAATAAACAGGCGAGAATTAACGCCATGCAGCCGCAGCTCTTTGCCGGGGTGATGCGATTCTATAAGGACTATAAAGAGAGATATCCTGAGTTGATGAATCAGGTTATTTTCTATCCAGCCTGGCAGAAGGTCGATTTCCCTGATGTTATCCAATTGGCATTATCCAAGCTCGCCAAGGGCTGTTTGCCACACAGGATGATAGCTCTCTAATGGGCTTGACATTCAGAGTGGGGCAGGGGAAAAGGTGCCTGATGAGCTGGCTATTCGATTGGAGTATTTTCATTGATATCTTCGGGCCTAAATCTCGACCTCTATCACTACAGGATTTTCCTCCTAGACGAATTAACCCTGAGACCCTCCATTTAGTTAAGCGCATCTTGGAGTCTGCCCCGTTGATTGAGTCAGGACTATCGATTGTCGATCTAAGAACCTATCGACGAGGCCCAAAAAAGTGAACTGGTTATTCGATTGGAATATTTTTGGCGACATCTTCGGGCCGAGAGTGTATTTCTACGATGTCTATTGGAAAGGCAGCTTTCTGGGGTCGGCATATTCTTCTCCCGACGCCATTAGAATATTTCCGACAAGTCGAGGCCAGAATTGTAGGACTGTTACCGAGGTGATAAACAATGGCCCAGAAAGATAGAACAAACCCATTTCGCAAGAAACCCAACCGCCCGAAAATCTCACCGAAAAAGAAAGTCAAAAGACCCAAGATCAAGAGGTTGCACCCCCAAAAGTAATTCAATGGCCATTGATCGTAACCATATTACCGACGAATACAAGACACGCAGCATAGTGCGCTCAAAAATCGAGCTGTGGCGCCGAGCGGCAGACGGCGATTTCGACGAGGGTAAATTTGAATTTTTTGGGAAGTCGACAGAAGAACTCAAAAAAGACACTGCCGGGAAAAAGCACGACCCATTCCTGATCAGGTTCGAGCGAGAAACGAATTGGTCCTACATCACCCGCATGGAGCTGATGAACAATCCTGGTATCACAGAGATGATTGTGGCCAGCTATACAGACACGTTCAATAAGGTATCGAAAAACGTCGAGATGACCGGCTTTGACGACAGTGTTAAAGATCGTATTGAGAATAACTTCGATGGCGAGGGCCACACGCTCGAACAGTTCATCAACCAGGCATTTAGCGAGATGGTGAAAACCGATATTATTTACGGGGCAACTGACACGGTCGACGCCACCCCGGCAGGCTCTGAAAACCCCGTTTTTATGCCCATCGGCTATCTTGTGCCACGCGAAGATGTGCGGAATTTTCACTCGGGGCATGGGGCATTCGATTTTGTGACGTGGGACACCATCAAGTCTGAGGCTGTCGGAATATCTGTTAAAAACAAGCCTGCAATTATCATATTTACCAGTGCCGAGATCGCGACCGCTGAACAGGAAAAGGGTGGTTGGCGAGTTGTTAAAACTGCACCGCACGATTTCGGCTTTGCCCCTGTACGAACGGCCAACCTCAACGAAGGGCGCTCGATCATTCACTCAGTCGCGGGAATTGAATTCAATCTGTTCAATCTGGATAGCGAAGAGAGGCGGCATTTACGGAACCAGGCTGGCATGAACTTTCTTGGACTGCCAAAATCATTTTGGGAACAATACAAAGACAAAGATGGTCGTCTAGCATTTGACGACCAATCTATCATAACCTTTGAACCGGGGGATGATGGGAAATGGATTGCGTGGCCAGCAAATTCTCTGGAGGCATACACCTCTTACGCTGAGCGCAAACTGAAATTGGCAATGATGGTATCCCGGCAGCGGCAGACAAAGCTCGGGGCAGAGACCGACAAGGCCAAGCTGTTAGACTTCTCTCAACCCGACGCGGTGCTGAACATTGCCGCCAATGAGCTTGAGACGTTTGCAGAGCGCATGATATCGGACATGGGGACACGGGCTGATCGCAAGATTGAAGTCACGGTAACAATAGACCGAGAGTTCAACCCGTCGCAGATCAAAGAAGCACTTGAGAATCTGGAACTTGCGCTTGCTGTAGGGTTCGGCAAGACGTTTGACGACTTCAAAAAACTCGAATTCGTAAAGAAACACCGTATCGACGCCAGCCAACTGGCCAAAATCAAAAAAGAAATTGAACAGGAAAAAACCGGGGTGCCTGAGACGTTCAGTACCGCCGAATTGATAGGAGCCGAAAACAATGAATGAAGAAATAGAAATGGAAAAGTTGACAGTGGGGGATAAGGAAATTGAAGTTTCTAAGACGGTAGCCGAGACACTTCGAAACCAGGGCCGCAACCAGGCCACAACGGCATTTATTCAGAAGGCGATCAAGGTCAAGCCAGACGAAATGGAAATCGGCGAGAAGACCAAGCCAGGTAAACTTATTGAGCAGCTCTTTGGCATGGTCCAGCAGCAGACTAAAACCATCGCAGAGTATGAGGCCAAAACGAAAGAGACAAAAGAACAGGAACCTGAAGAGCTCAAGCAGGCCAAGCTTGAACTTGCAACCAAATCCAACGAAATCAACGAAACCAAGGCCAAGCTATACAGCGACTTTGCCAAAGAACAGGCCATTGCCGATGTGATGAGCAGCGCAAAGCGGGATTTTAATCTCACTGAAGAGTCTGAAGGGCTGTTTCCCGGCATGGTGGCCACCGTATTTGACTATGATGTGGAGCCTGACGGTAATGATGGGTTCTCGGTGACGTTCTCAAAAAAGGGCGAGAGTTTCCCCTTTATGCCCGACAGCAAACCCCCAACCTCGAAGCAGCTCGCAGAACTGATTTCGAAACAATACCCGGGCAACCACGGCAATGGTGTTCCCGCTGGCGGTGGCACCCGTAGAACCGTGGCCCCCGGTAACAGCTCAGGAAAGCCGATCCATGAGCAGTCAACGCGAGAAATCGAAGAGAGGGCGTGGGCATGATAAAAAGCTTCTTGTCGCTATCATCTCTGATTGCCCTGGTGTTTCTGGGGTTCTGGTATTGGCATACATTTGACTACCAATGGTACACGGTCCCTGTGGAGTTGTCGTTTGTCGGTGGTTGGGTGATTGTGTGGGGCGTATTTTTCAAATAAACCGCACCCCGTGCTCATGGGAAGGTGAAAAAAAATTGACAAAGCAGAGTTTTTTTAGTTAATTAGTCTTGAATGGCGCACATACGCGCCCTTGTCTTGGCGGCTGTACAACGAACACCGCCCTGGCCCTCGGGCAGGCCACAAAATACCGCACCGTAAATCCAACACATTTCTAGTTGAACTTATTTAAGGAGTTCTTTCATGGCAGAACACACGCTAATAGACGTAATGTCTACAATCGAGGAAGACAAAAAACTTGCAGCCGTCAAGCGGGTTGTCCAATCCTCAAATATGATTTCGATGTTTGAGACTGACACGATCCCGAGTGGATCGTCAACGGTTTACGTTGAGGGCGATCTTGATAACCCCGGATATGTCGATTACAACTCTGTAGCCGCAGACACCAAGGGCACACCTGACGACCCACAAACCACACACCTCAAGAAAATGCAAACACGCATTTCTCTCGACCGAGTACTCGCGATGAGAGCGACCAAAACCGGCGAGTCTTACAAACGACGACAGATTACCAAGAGCCTCAGAGCCCTTGGCTTGAACTGGAACAGGTTCATTATCGGCCGTGGCACCGCAGGAAGCGGAATCACTGCAGCAAAACAGCCTCTTGGCCTCTACGGGCAGGTGAACAGATGGGAAAAAGACGACACTAAGAATGTTCTCAAGATCAACTTTGGCAATCAGTCAATCGCAACCGCTGGCATCGCTGTTTTCCAAAACAAGATGTCACAACTTTTCGATGCGGTATATTGGCCCGATTTTTGTCTCTGTAAAAGACAGATTGTAAACAACATTAAGAACCTTGTCGAGACGGGTGCCGTGACAGAGCGTTTTGCCTCAAAAGTTACATTCGAATTTATGGGTGTGCAGGGCCTTAACGCTAAAGTTCCCATACTGCATTACGAAAAAGTGCCCATCATTGCAGTCGACAGAGACTCTCAGAACAACGAGATTTTTATAGCCGACGAAGACACCGGGGGTGCCAATACCTCAATCCTGGCCATCCGTTCAAACGAAGATGACGGGGTTGTATTGCTCAGAGAATACCAAGACATGTTTGACATCGTTGAGTATACTCAGAACGGCAATGAAGTCGTAGAAATTACCGGACCTAACAACATCGAGGCCCGTGGCCCACGATGCGTTGCGCGGATGAACGAAATAACACCCAGCTAAGGCTGGAGGGAGTAACACATGTATTTAGATGCAGCAGTAGACAAAGAACTTGTTCTCGATGACGGCGTTGTCGGCGCGGGCGCTGGCTACCTGGTAACCGGACTTTCTCAGGTCGGCGGCAGCGACGCAGCAATTGACGTAGGCAGAGACGTCGGGGCAGCAACGCAGAACGCAAAGCGGTTTCCTGACATTTCATTTAATATCAATGTCACCAGCATTGACACGGCGGATGCCAACGAAACCTATCTGGCAACCCTTGAGTGGGCAGACGATAACACGTTTGGAACATTGGTAGATTCCAGCCCTGCGGTGAATATCGTGGCCGGTCGGAACTTTTTCACAACCAAGGTTTTGGGCCGATGGGTTCGTTTGCGATATACCCTGACTGGCACTACGCCGATTTTGAAAGTTGAACGGGCTTACCTCAGCAGCTATAGCCAGTGATATTTGACAGCGACGTTTTATTGCCCCAGATTTTCCAGATCGGCGACAAGCCCGATCATGAACGGATTATCTTTGAGAGAGACGCAAGGGGCAACCGCGTTGAGGCCGTAAACCTCTTCGCGGTAACGATTCGCTGGCCGCGTCACGCATCAGGGTATCTCTACGTTGAACAGCTAATGACGTTATTGCAGGAGGGCAAGGTGATATGGTCTGCACCCTCTGTAATAGCTATCGAGGCGCAAGGTGACATTATCGTTGCCGCATTTCAGGATAGCGGTGCGGTGGCCACTCTCGACGTCGGCATCGATGACGTGGTGGGCTCAGTTCTGGTGACTGCCTCTGCGGGTACAATACCTGCAAATGGATTCTACCGAATCGAATCAGAATATGGCGAGTATACGTTTTCCGGTTCAACGGTGACATTTACCACCCGTGGCGTGTTCAGCACATCGGCAGCGGCACACTCGATAAGCACTACTATTCTGTTCGCCGCAACCAAAGAGACAGTGATACCAAAACTTGAGTTTGAGAGCAGGCGGGACAATTTCTGATGGGAAAAATTGTCGATATTGACGAGAAGCGACCTGGAATAGTCAGTGAGTTGATATGTGTACGATGTGGCTTCAGGTGGATTGGGCACCGACCGATTCCAACTTTGCTTAAAGATATTGAATGCCCGAATGGCCATATAAGCTTTGCTTGTGAAACCGGTCAAGACCTTGACGCAATAAAACCCGCAGAGGTAGTCGTGTGAGCATTGTCGTAACTACATATTGCAGCGTCGGCGAGGTTGATGCTTACGCGAATCAGTACAAGAAAAAAGTCTGGTTATGCCAGAGCGAAGATAACCGGGCAAGTTTTGTTGAACGAGCGAATCGACAGATTCACGCATGGCACGGTCAAGCGATTATGTGGCAGGCGGGGGCGTTCAATTTTCCCTGCATTCTGCAAGCTGTTTATATCGCAAAGAATTTTCAGGCGATGGACCTGGCAGAGATTGCAACCAACGCGAGCAGCGGCAGCTACAGTGATTCAATCAACAGCGTAGACGCCGGGGCAGACGTACAGTTTGACTCATGGGCATTTACGATGATGAAAAATCTCATGAACAAAGAACAAATCATTATTCAGCCGAGGTTTGCACATGGCTAGAGCGCCAGAACAAAGACTGGTTACTACTGTGGGGCAAATTGTCGATTTTCACAACCGGCTGAATAATGCCGAGTGGGTGTTGTCGCACAAGATACCACAGATCAGCCGCATTCTCATGAGATATAAAAAGGGGTTGCGGGTGGCGTTCGGTGGGTTCTTGCAGAGCCCGTCACTTGAGCAGGATCTTAACGGCTCCATTGATACATTTTTTGAGCGCATGAAACGCTTCATCACCTCGGGCAAGCTCAAAGAGCGTACTATCAACCGGGCCGCAATGCTGGCGCAAACCAAAGACGAGCTGTTGAAACAGTTCAGCGGCGTTTCGGATGGGATGGTCAACCGGCAATTGCAGAAGGTGCGTTCATTCAAAGTTAATAAGAGTCTTGCAGAAATAAAAGAGTCACAGCTCGCACAGATCAGTAAGAAAATTAACACGGTACGAATCGAGGGCGAGACATTCGACAAGAAACAGCTCGACAACGTGTGGGAAGCACTACAGAATAAATACGGAGACAATGGCCAGGTGATTTTTGACAGCGGCCAGAAGCGAAGCCTCAGAGCCTATGTGGACGGCAGAACCCGCACCACGGCCAACGATCTGCACAGGTCAGGAACCGTTCTTACAGCGGCCGCGACCGGCATTTTTTTCGGGCGGGTATCGAGCCACAGCGCGACTGACAGTTGTATATTACATGAGGGAGAATTGGTTTTTATGACGCAGGCCCTCAAAGACAGATTTATTGCACAGAACCCTGATTTGGCCGGGCGCGTTTCCGGTTTTCATACCGTGCAGGATCTTGAGGCTGACTCTACACATATTTTCAAGTTCAATTGTAAACACATCGTCCTGGCTGAGGGTGTGCAGTTTTTCGGTAAGGAGGCAATGAAGAAAAATTTCGACGATAACGTGGTGAACCGGTTAGGTAATCTTAAACTCAGTGAGGCGGCAATTGAGCGCAATGTAAAAGCTGGAAATATAGAAGCCGGTTTTGATTTGACCAAAGAGAATATTGACTTGGTTATTGCAGAGAAATTCCGAAAGCCGAAGGTAAAAGTGGTCAAGCTGGCAATTGAGTCTACAGACAGTGTTGAACAAATCGTAAGAGATGCTGCCAAGTATGACAATACACTGGCGAAGCCTGTCAAGTTTGCCATAAAGGATTATAGCACACGAGACTTTAGGGACATAAACGCAAGATTGGCCGGTCGAGAGTTGATAGTCAAAGACCCGAAAGACGTGGACAGAACGATCAAGCGGATTGATACTTACCTCAAGGGCGCGCCGAAGTTTTCTGGGGATGTATATCGAGGCATGAGCTTCGATTCAACGGAGCAGTTAACCGACTTTGTCGAAACCTTAAAAAAGAAGAAGTTGTTTTCTTCAAAAACTTATTTATCGTCAAGCAGCGATGCTGCGCAGGGATACAGATTTGGATCAGGTCAAGTTGTAATGAAAATACGGGCTAAAGACGCATCTTCAATCGAGGGGATATCTGTAAACCCTCAAGAAAAAGAGTTTCTGTTCCCACGGGACTCAAGATTTCGTGTAACCGATATTCGAAAAGAAAAAGGGACATTCGTCGTCGAGATGGAGGAGCTTTAGAATCATGTCACTTAAAGAGAAGTGGGAGTTCAAAAGAGACGAATTCGTTTTTGACGGCGATGAAAACAGCGAAAAGGAAAAATCCGAACAGGGGGCTTCGGAGTTGGTCACTGAAGAGAAAACGGACAAGAAGGATGTGAAATGATCGGCACAGCTTACGACAGAGACAGAAACGAGAGGCGCGGCACAACCAAGCGCATCAACCCGCAGCCGTTCACGATCTCTAACAAAGAATTTATTGATAAGGTTATGCACCCGAACAGCGACGCACGCATTGACGCGAAGCTGAAATTCAACAGCACCGACAGTCTTGACAGGGGCCAGCAGATCAGCATTGAAGAGTTCGACTGCAAGACAAAAACAATGAAGGAAATATTTTACAAAATCGCACTGAAGACAGGCGCAATGTCTGGGTTCAAATATGTGTGTGAGGAAGTCTAAATGAATTATGAAGCAGTGCTAAAGCAGAACAATGGTTTCACGGTGCCGCAGGCTTTGTTCGACGACAAGTTTTCGGCCTTTGAAAAATCCTATTCAGGGGATGTAGACGGCAACGACGCCCCGGCGTGGCGCGCCTTTGAGATTGCCTACAAACGAGGTGAATTGCATGGCAACACCAGACCAGACAATAAGAGCTCTAGACGCTCTTTTAGAGGACGCTCTAAGGGCGGCAGCGACACAGGCGACGACGGAAGCGAATAAATGGGTTCCGATTGACGAAGGAGATCTGAGACGCAATGCAGAAGTTGACAATTTCAAGCGCACGCCGAATGGGGCATCTATTGACATCGTCTACGATTTGGCCTATGCCCGGAAACATTACTTTGGATCATTACGCCACTATATGCCCGGCGGTTTTCCAGCACCGCTCACGAGTTACGCGCGGCCACCGGGGGTGTCCGGCTCAAGAGCACAATATCAGCGCTCGTATGAAAAGGCCCTGGAGGATGGTGTGATGCGACGTGTTGCGGGTGGTCTGATGTGGCTTGACAGGGCGATTGCAGACGGTCGGGCCAGAAGAAATATCAACGGTGTCTTTGTAGGTTTCTATCGATGAGTGTAATAATCTTAACACCGCCAGAAACCCCAGTGCCAGCCGTTGACGAGCTGTTAACAGACAGGATGGCACAGATCATAAGACAGGCAGGCAAGCACGTTGTGCCGATTTACGGGGCAGAGGTTGAGGCTGAAAATCTTGACGACATTGAGCAGGGTGAGACCAAAGCATTTATCAATGCGCGCGAAGATTCCAGCGGCGCAATCCCGCAGGCCTCGGGCGGTACGATAATTGCCGGCGACATCAAGCTTGATGTTTTCGGCGTCGGTGATAACGGCGACATCGAGGTAATCAGAGCCACCAAGGGGATCGTGGCTCTCGGGTTTACGAATGAGTTCGGCAGATTCGGTCAGCATTTTCAAGCACCATTTTTTTTCGGAGGGGCTGAGTTTTTACAGTTTCAGCCCCTGGGGAAAGTGTTTGATGAGATGGTGTCCTTCGAAGGAAAACATTGGCACAAGCAGCAAATTATAGAATTTGAAATGAGACAACCAGGAGTATAACATGCCACCAGTAAAAACGAATTATGCCGCGAGAACGTATGACATTACATGGCGAGGAGCGAATTTAGGAACCACTGTACCCGGTTCAGTAAATATACCGATAGAAGCACGCGTGATTGATGTAGAAAGCGACCAAATTGAAGGACGTGCTGATTCTATCCCAAAAGGGGTAATATTCGGCGATGATCTGACAATGGAATTGCAGTCGGCAGACATGGAGTCAATTATCGGGAATCTTCTCAGAGATCAAGTCGAAGTCATAATTAATGGCATCGCACAGAGTGCAGGACTTGGTTTTAAAACTCGCAGATCAGAAGATGTTGCTGGTCAGTTACGTTACCACCCAACCGGCGTCGACGCATTCGATACTGTCAACGACATTATCGCGCACCTGGCATTCCCTAAAATCGCCTTCACTCTCACAGGTGAGCGCGACCAGGAGCAACGCCTTGCGGTGACGTTCACCACATTGCCAGACGGCAACCAGGCACTCGGATTCCAATACGGCAGACTCGGCTCACCATTCATCGTAGCGGCCACACCAGAATTTGTGTCGTTTCAAATGGATCAGAACATCAACCGAGTGCCCTACATGAGCC
>LAZR01001967.1_pt1 | contig 12393 bp, 12 predicted proteins | sample 329461 | NCBI WGS metagenome assembly LAZR01 (sample SAMN03002196, study PRJNA259156) | marine sediment metagenome | biome: sea floor; feature: Hydrothermal impacted sediments; material: marine sediment; isolation source: Loki non-amplified sample from Loki's castle hydrothermal vent sediment ...
AAACATTCTCTTATTTAAAATGAGCATTGGATTTTATTTCTTACTTGAATATTAGTCTAATACCGTAAAAATTATAAACTCATCGACATTTAAGGTTATCATCTAAATAAAAATTTTATATTCAAATTAAAAAATAGAATCAATAATTTTAAAGTAATAAAAATTAAGAATTGATATATTATGAGCACAAAACAAAAAGACCATCTGAACCTTGTCGTCATCGGCCATATTGATCATGGTAAAAGCACGATGATGGGTGCGTTACTCATCGAAGCTGGTGCTGTATCCGAGAGGGAAGCACGTGAATTGGAGAAACTTGCCAAAGAATATGACAGGGATTCTTGGTCATATGCTTTTGTCTTTGACAGACTGAAAGAAGAACGAGCTCGGGGAATTACAATTGATTTGGCTTTTAGAAAGTTTGAAACTAAAACGAAATATTTCACAATCATTGATGCTCCTGGCCACGCTGATTTCGTGAAGAACATGATCACCGGAGCTTCACAAGCAGATGCTGCTATCCTTGTCGTGAGCGGAAAAAAGGGTGAAATGGAAGTTGGAATCGCGGCTAATGGTCAAACTCGCGAACACGCATATTTAGCTCAAACATTAGGAGTAAAACAACTTGTTGTTGCTATCAATAAAGCTGATATCTATAATTATTCTGAAGAGCGGTTTAATGAGTGTAAAGAAGCAGTTGGTGATTTACTTAAGAGTATTGGTTTCAAAAATGTAAATTATATTCCAACATCAGGAATGGCCATGGACAATTTAGCAAAGAAGAGCGATAAATTAGGATGGTATGATGGACCAACAATTATGGAAGCAATTGATCAATTTGACCTTCCTGAGAAGCCTACTGGCAAACCTCTAAGACTTCCTATTCAAGATTCTTATAAAATTAAAGGAACCGGTGTTGTACCTGTTGGAAGGGTTGAAACAGGTATCTTAAAGCGAGGAGATAAAATTATAATTATGCCCACTGGTTTTGAAGGAGAAATACGTTCGATCGAAATGCACCATGAAGAAATTCCAGAAGCAATTCCCGGAGATAATATTGGTTTCAGTATTCGAGGTATTACAATTGAGGATGCTAGTCGGGGTGATTGCTTAGGCCATCCAAGTGATCCACCAACAGTTATTAACCCAAACGGAAAATGGACTGGACAAATTATAGTTATTTGGCACCCCACTGCTTTAGCACAAGGATACTGTCCTGTTGTTCACGCACATACTGCTCAAGTTGCCGCAAAGTTTCATAGTTTAGTGAAAAAGCTTGATCAAAAAACTGGCGCTGTTCTTGAAGATTCACCTAAGTTTCTTAAAAAGAATGAAGCTGCAATCGTTGAATTACAACCCATTAAGAAGATGTGTCTCGAGAAATATGAAGATTTTCCTGAGATGGGCCGATTCGCTGTACGGGATATGGGAAGGACTGTAGCAGTTGGAATTGTCAAAGATATTGACATAGGTACCTCTATTGTCAAAGAAAAGGAAGCCTAGAAACTCTACTTTTGATTTTTTTTATATTATATTATTCTATATATTTGTTTTTTTGAAATTTTTTTTTATTTGTAATTCAATTAGTTTGGTCATAAAATGTAATAACTTGAATAACTCCTTTGAATATTCTCTTTTAGCTTATTCTGTTAACCCATGCTTATAGCTCATTTCAAGATGGTAAAAGCCCCTAATAAGATTACACCCGCGATTGTAGTTATAAGAAACACAATAATAATCTCGTCTTAGTGAGAATTGCCTTGGAATAATTATATTGACTAAAAAGTAAAAAAAAAGTAATTATTTATTATTGTCTATCTTTTTTATCTGGAAGAGCTACACCATATATGCCACCAATGAGCATTAAAACAAGATTAATAAACGCCGTGCCATTTAGATAAACTACTTGTATATATCGATAACCGTATGGATCATAAGAAAATATAGGGATAAAAATACCAATTAATACTCCTATCGCGGCTATTAATAGAATTATATATCTCACTTTGTGTCCTCTAAGGAGTATCACCGAGCTAAATAAAGCCATAGAAGCCCATAATATTGTTACAATTGTATTAATGTATCTAAAAACCTTGAATTAAAGGATAGTTCTTCCCTTGAATCGCTTATAAAAGAAATTTTCATTAGTAAAATCCTCTGAAAACACAATGATATTTTTAATATTGATATTCAGAAAATATTCAGGTAACACGCTAATATCATTCTGTTATTTCAAGCCTTATTTGCCTTTTCTAATTAAGTTCATATTAATTAGAAAGGTTGATAAAAAGTTCTCTCGACCAAACAAAAAATTTGTCTAATAGGGTTAAGTAGGGTTGGAAAGTCTTCATTGTTAAATTTACTTCAAGGACGTGGTATCTCGAAAGACAAAAATCCTACGGTGGGATTAGAAATTGAGAATTCAATAATAAATGGAAAGAAAGTCAACGTGTGGGATTTTGGAGGTCAGGAAAGGTATCATTTCATGTGGCAAGATTTTCTGAGAGGAGCTGGATTAACAGTATTGGTCTGTGATTCAACAGAAGAAAACATAGAAAAAACTAAAGAGATTTTTAAGAAGTTTTCACGACACTTAAGTGCTAAAACCATCGCGATTGCCAATAAGCAAGATCTTCCTGGAGCATTGAGTGCTAAAATGGTGCAAAAAAAATTAGGAGTACGGACTTATGGAATGTCTGCAATAAGATTAGATCTTAAAAAAAGATTACATCAAATTTTAGAGTTTGAAAGTAAAGATGAATAATTTTTTTAACTACAAGTGAAGATTCTTAAATTACTCTCCCTATTAAATGTGCTAAACGAATACTCTCTGGAAGTTTAGAATCTATACAGATTTTTTGCAGAAGTAATTCCACTTCTTTAATTTCGATGCCTTTTGAATGAAAATAAATATTTGAAATTCCTCCAGCGGTTTTAATCTCAGTTTTATATAAATTTCCAGAATCGAAAATCTGCTGAAGTTTTTTTGTATAAAATTTTGGAAAATTTTTCCTCAATGCTTTTTCAACTGCTTCAATATTTACCTCCCGGTCATTAACGGCGATTATTGGTTTTTTTAATTCATTATATATTCGATTTAAATTAATCAAATTAAAACCCCCAAAAGTTATAGTATGTGTAAGGATATATTGTATATGCTCTTCATTTTGTTTAACTAAATCTATTAACTTCTCTGTAGCATCATTTCCATCAATCTTTATACTTGCTCGAACAATATTGACCATTCTAATCCCCTGACATACCACGCCAATAAGATGTGTATTTTTAGCTTTAGATTTTAAATTAAAAGCTGCGTCATCAAATCCGATAGTTATTGGGTGTTCTTTCATTTCTCATTTATCAGGTAAAAATTTTTTGATGTTATTTAGAAGTTCGGTAAATGCGATTGTAGCATTACTAATTTCTTCTTGCCGATTATAGAGATTACCAGCTAATTTTTCTGTAAGAAGGTCAATTATTCCTTTTAAAGTTATTTTATTAGAAAACCAAACATAGGCAACTAATGCTTCAACTGTGTCGGCAAGATCATGAGTATTAGCTCGATTTTTCGCGAAGTGTTTTAAATTAGCTTTTTTTAATGCGGCTCCTAGTATCGTTCTTCCTACTTTTTTGCCTGTTCTAACCGGTTTGTTATTTGGATTATTTTTAGTCAGAAAATTAGATTTGGCAACAGAATATGACAAATTAACGATGGCATCCCCGATTTTTGATAGACCTTTATCTGTGCCAATACCCTTTTGAGATTTATTAAGATTTAAATCTTTAATTAAAAACTCGTAATCCATTAAGATTAGTTGAATTTAGGCTTCTTATAAACTTTTTTTTTAGAATCTGTATTCAATTCAATAAAAAAGAAAAAAAAATGTAAAATATTAAGATGCGTTGTTCCTAAGTCTCTAATAAAGTTATAGTGGAAAATTTAATTGAGATCGATTATTATTTTAATTAAATTAACCATGAAAGAATTTATAATTAGCAATCTTCTTAAACTTAAACTGGAGGATAAGAAGACTATAATATATATTAACGATGTAAGAATAATTCAATGTAAATATTTATTGCTGAATGAAATAGATGTTGACAGTGAAACTGAAAAGGATACCCCCGAAGGATTAACTATTGATGCACAATCAAAAAATTTGAATCATTCATTAGAATTAATTGATGATTATGAAAATGATATCCTCCCTGAAGTCGAGTTTTGGGCTCATTCATCAAATTTACAGGCTTGGTACGAGCATTCATATAACACTCAGTTGCTCCATAGCAATTTAGCATTTCCATTACTAAGGAAATTAGCTCAAGCAGGTGATAAAATGGCAATGCGAGTATTTATCGAGGAAATCATAAATAGATTTCGTAGCGGAAATCTGAACGTAATGGTTTTTTTAATTAAAGAAGGGTTTTTAGATGAATTAGGTATTGAAGAATCAGATGATTTATATCAAGAATTAGATTTTGATATTTATAAAAAACTTCAAAAACGTTTGAGAGATTCTGAAAAAAAGGATGTGTTCGTGATTTAGATTTAACACTTAGGAAAAACATTAGAACCTTAATTGCATTTACCCTTTATGTTTTAGAGCCTTTTATAAAAAAAAATACCATTTAGGTAAGGATTTGAAATATTTTTTGTACTCTTATCACTTCTTCTCTAAGAGATTCAGTAGCTTTAAATAAAACTTTTTTAATGTCATAATCGGTAAGGTTATCGAGTCTTATGTAGATTTTAGGAAGTTCTATTCCAGTGATTTTGTACGCAGCCATCGTTACCCCCGGGGTTTCCAGCAGAAATCTAACAAAAATATTTAAGAAACCATGTGATTGTCCTTCAACCATCAATTCAAAATCATTATCTCCGTGAGCTCTAATTAAATTCAAGTCTAAATAAACATAATCAGGAAATCTCGGTCCCTCTTCCTCGATCTCAATATCTGAGTCTTCTTCTTCACTTTCATCACTCTCCCCCTCACTCTCTTCTACTTTTTCTGTTTCTTTTTCAATTTTTGGAAACTCTAACTCATCATCTTCTAAATCATCATCTTCTAAATTCTCGTCAATCTCATCTTCTGATTTAACTGGTTTTTTCTTTACCATTATTTAAACTCCTATTAATTCGGATAATAAAACTTATTTAAAAACAATTAAAGATAAATTAAATTTTTTATGGTTTTAAAAACAATCTAAAATCTTACAAAAATTTATGAGCAAATTCTTTGAGTCTTTGAATAGCTAAGCGTTGGAGACCTCTCTCTCCGTATAATGTAACTTTTATATCATTTCCTTCAACAGATATATTTAAACTGAGAAAATTAATTTTCTTTTGAATATTTTCAAGAAATTTAATAGTATTATTTAATGAGCCATTGTAGTTATAAAAGTGAATTATCCTTTTTCCAGTTTTTCTCAATAATAAAAACCTACACCCTATTATAGAGGATATAATTTTAGTTTAAAACCTTAATTTTTCTTTTACATCTCGATAATCATCTGATAATTTTCGTGTTTCCACATTCCCGCAACGCTCACATCTTAATTTGTTGGGCCCGATTTTAGTTAGTGGATTTCCACATATTACACAATCTGCATATATAACACCGAGAAGTTTACCACTTGTACTTAGTTTATATTCATTATAATTTTGCTCTATAACACGAGCGCGTATTATATCGGTGATTTGGAAGGCATCGTGAATTTTTTCAACATATCTATTTGAAATTTGAGATACATGAACATTTCCAAAACAACTTGAATTAAAATGAACTTTTCCGTTGATTGTATAGAAACTGAGTCCAATAGAATACTTACGTAAGAATAATACAACACCGATTACAGAGTCTCCAACTTTAACGACTTTACGATTTTCTTCTTGATGAGTAGAAATTCCTAACTTTCTTTCTTCATTATTGATATTGATAAATCCCGTTTTTGTAGCATATATCTGTCCTTCTTTTACAAAAGTAGATTGTTTATCAGGGAGAAATTCTTCTATAACTCCAAGAAATTCCCCAGTAATGACTATATCATTATCGATTAACGCTTTTTTGCTCATTTTTACCAACAACAATCTTTTAATTTCTTATTCTCTTTCTAATTTAAGTACATATTATTAAAGAAAACAAATAAATTTAATGTATTAATTTTAAAGGAGATAACATTTTTTCAGATGAAAATCAGCAAAAAAAATTTGATTTCTATAGTACAAAACACCGAAACGTACAAGAACCCTAAAATAAAATTAGAGCAGTACTGTATCAATGCGACTTGTGCTGTAGATATTATTTATTATGCCGGTTTTGAATATGATGATATCAATAATGCTGTAGTAATTGATCTTGGCTCTGGGACAGGCAGATTATCTATTGCTAGTGCTTTTTTAAACGCAAAATATATTCTCAGTGTTGATATCGACATTGATGCTATTAAGATATTAAATAGAAATATTAAATCTCTCGAGTTAGATTCAGTAATCTTCCCAATTTGTGCAGATATTAAATATTTTGAAATTTCAAAGAGGAGTTTGCCCAAAAACACTAAAACTACAACAATAATGAACCCTCCTTTTGGTGTTCAATCACGGTATGCTGATAGAGTCTTTTTGAATAGAGCTTTTTCTTTTTCAAATATTATTTATTCAATCCATCTAGCTGGTCAGAAGATTCAAAATTTTATCTTTAACTATGTCAAGAAGTATAATTGGATAGTAGATAACATTCTACCTTATAATATGATCTTAGAGAATACGTATCCCTTCCATTCTCACAAAAGAAAAAAAATTGATATTAATATTTATAGATTTATTAGAAAAGAGTGAGAATACTAAATTTAATGGAAGTCCTTCCACGAATCAAAGTTTTTTGGATAAACGGCGTTGTCTCCTAAGAATTCTTCAATTCTTAAAAGTTGATTAAATTTAGAGCATCTTTCAGTTCTACAGGTGGCACCTGTTTTCAATTGCCCGGTACATAACCCTACAGCCAGATCAGCGATAAAAGTATCTTCAGTTTCTCCAGAACGATGAGAGACCATTACATTAAAGCCATTTTCAAATGACATTTTAGCAGCACTTATTGCTTCAGTTAAAGAACCTATTTGATTTACTTTTAGTAAAAGTGCATTTCCCGCTTTCTCATTAATTGCTCTTTCAAGGATTTCAATATTAGTAACTGTTAAATCATCATCAACTATTTGCATTGATTTATCTATTTTTGCTGTTAAATTAGCAAAATTACGAAAATCTTTCTCATCAAATGGATCCTCAATTGATTTAAATGGATACTCATGCATCAAGTTTATATAATATTCTAACAATTCTTCTTCATTTAACTTCTTCCCATCAATGTTATAAGACCCTTCTTCATAAAATTCACTGGCAGCAGCGTCCATTCCTAAAACAAAGTCAGTGCCCATTAGAAAACCAGCCTTTTCAATAGCATCAATTATTATATCAACAGCTTCCGATGTTAACGATAAATTTGGGGCAAATCCCCCTTCATCGCCAACATTAATTGCCGAAGGACCATATTTTTTGTATAATAGTTTTTTTAAGGTCTGGTATACTTCTGCAACATTTTGGATCGCTTGAGAAAAAGAATTAGCCCCTATAGGTAAAACCATAAATTCTTGTATCGCTATATTGTTTCCTCCATGTTCGCCACCATTAATAATATTGCAACATGGAAGAGGGAGCAAAAAGTCTTCTCTTGTCTTGTTGTATGCTAGTTCATATAAATAATTAAATAAGGGTTGATCTGATAATTGGGACGCCAGTTTCGCAACTGCCAAAGACACAGATAGTATCGCATTGGCTCCTAATTTACCTTTATTATTAGTTCCATCTATGGAGATCATTTCATTATCTATTATATTTTGCTCTCTTACATCGTAACCAAGTAATTTCTTTCCTATTACATCGTTTACATTAGCAACCGCTTTAAGTACATGTTTTCCCAGAAAAGCTTTTCCTCCATCTCTTAGTTCAAGAGCTTCAGACACTCCTGTAGAGGCTCCCGAAGGAACTGCTGCCCTTGAATAAAGTTTACCCGCGAATACATCTGATTCAACTGTAGGATTTCCCCGAGAGTCCAATATCCATCTTGATTTAATTTTAGTTATTTTAAAATCAGTCATTTAAATCTTGTAGTTTTTTTTTTTTTATATGAATATTAATATAGAATTAAGAAAATTTAATTCTTGATATAACACTTTAAAATTTAAATTAAGTTATTTGAATTATGTCTGTTGAAAATAGGCCTTGGGTGGAAAAATACCGTCCAAAAGTTCTAGATGATATTATAAATCAGAAAGGGATTATTAAACGTTTAAAACAGTTTGTAAAAGACAATTTGATGCCACATCTTATCTTTGCAGGTCCTGCTGGAACAGGAAAAACTACTTCCGCTTTAGCAATGGTCAGAGAATTATATGGCCGGAAAATGAGTATCAATAAAACGTATTTGGAGTTAAATGCGAGTGATGCTCGAGGTATCGATGTGATTAGAACTTATATTAAAGATTTTGCAAAAGCGCGTCCTCCGTTAAACATTCCATTTAAAACTTTAATTTTAGATGAGGCAGATAATATGACGGCTCCTGCACAGCAAGCTTTAAGGAGAACTATGGAGAGATATACAAAAAATTGCAGAATGATATTAATATGTAATTATTCTAATAAAATTATCCCTCCCATTCAATCTAGGTGTGTTGTTTTTAGATATTCTTCAATTAATGATGATGATATTAAAACTCGAATTAGATATGTAGCAAAACAAGAGAATATTACCCTTACTCCAGCAGGTTTAGATGCCATAATTAATGTGTCAAGAGGCGATTGTAGAAGGGCTATAAATTACTTACAATCAAGCGGAACAATATCGAAAAAAATTGATAAAGAGATTGTCTTTATAGTCGCAGGAGAAGTCCCGCGAGATAAAATAAAAGAGATTATTCAAACTGCCTTAGAAGGTCAATTGCAATTATCAATTAAATTGCTAGATGATTTAATTAAGGAATACGGTCTCTCAGGACAGAATATTATCAAAAATATACATCGAGAAATTTACGAATTAGAGATTCAAGAGGAAGTAAAGATCAAATTATCTAAGCTTTTAGCTGAATTCGAATATAGATTAAGTCAAGGGGGAACAGAGGAAATTCAACTTCAAGCATTATTAGCTAAGATTGTTTTGATGCAACATACTGAATAATTTATGTTGAAAACCGAAATTTACCTTTTTTTTGAAAAAATATAATAACATTCTCTCTTTTGATTTTTTATCTTCTATTATTTCTATTGTATTATCATATGTTATATCCCATAATATTAATCCACGAGGATCTGCTGGTTGATAGGAAAATAGTTTTGAGGCATCAAACAATTTTAAAAAAGCATCATATTCTATATCCCCTTTGCCTAATTCTAAAAGTTTTTTTACGATTCTTCGAATTTGTTGTCTCAAAAAGCCTTTACTCTTGAATTGGAAAATCAATAATTCATTTTTAAAAGACATCATAGCAGTATGCATATCTCTAACAGTCGTAATATTTTCCTTTTCTTTTTTAGAGAAATTAGTAAAATCATGTCTACCCTCCAAATAGGTGCACGCCTTCTTCATTAATTCAAAATTAAACGAAGTTGAATTTTCCATATTTGATAATGGTAAAGAGACCAAGTATACATAATGCCTTAAATCTGCATTGTATCTTGACGAAAAATCTATAGGTACTTTTGCAAAAGCCCAAATTCCAATATCCTTAGGTAAAACACTATTTAGCTCCATCAGAATTGGTTTTTTATCTATGTTACTTGAAAAATATGCACCTCTAGCAGAAACAAATCGATCTGTTCTGCTAGCAACTTCAAACCCTGACGTTTCAATTTCTTTAATATAATTTTTTGTGAGTAATGCATTTAGAAGGCATTTTTCAATTGTTAACAAATTTTTTTGTCGTTGCGAACCAAAGTATTTAGGGTTTCCAATATAATAGAACTTAAATAAATATCTAGAATATACCATAAATCTGATAATATGTCCCTTATGTGATTAATCTTCTTTTTATTGTAAGTAAATAAAATTTTAATCTCTCTATTCAAAATATTTTGACTGTTCTAACTTGCTAGATTAAAGAAAAACCTTTTAATCTTAAGGATTTTTTTATATTCTAAATTTAAGTATCCTTAAAAAATTATTAATTTCAAAAGAACATTCATGGTTAAAATTGTCAGCTCACTAAGGAATTTTCGAGATCGTACTAGAGCCTCAATATCGATAAAAACAAGCAACTTTTTATTAATTGCAGCCATAATCCTAATTGTAACTTTAGCGATTCTTCTAAGACTTAGCCCCCTAATACATGGAATTCGTTTAATTAAAGCATTCGATCCTTGGATACAGTGGTATAATGCGGAATATTTGAGTGAACATTCTTTTTATGAGTACTTCAATTGGGTTGATACTAAAAGTTGGTATCCAGAAGGATTTAACCGTGGAGGCCTACGACCAGGTTTAACCTTTACAGTCGTCGCTATCTATAAAATTTTTAATTTCTTTGGGGTTCCGGTATCACTTTATGATGTTTGTTACTTTTTTCCAGCATTCATGGGAGGATTAACCGTATTAGTTATATATTTTTTAGGAAAAGAAATTCTTAACCGAGGAACTGGTTTATTTGCTGCTTTTTTCTTAGCTTTTAATCCTGGTTATTTACAGCGTACAACAGCAGGATTTTTTGATAATGAGACAATTGGAGTTTTTGCTACTTTAATGACTTTTTTATTTTTTATAAAAGCGGTTAAAAGTGGAAAATTTGTTCATGCTATCCTCGGAGGGATATTTTTAGGGTATTTATCACTTAGTTGGGGTGGTTATCAGTTTGTTTTTCTGATTTTTCCTATTATTTGTTTTATTCTTGTTTTGACAGATAAATTTAATGAAAAAATCCTGATTTCTTACGCTGGAGTTCAAGGAACCGGATTATTAATATTTTCGCTATACACAAAATTTGATTATAGTAATTTAATTTCAAGTCTTGAGATTGGGGGTATCTTCTTTTTTACAGTACTTTTATTAATCTTTCATATAATTCAAAAGAAAAAGAAAGATCATCCAAATTTCTATAAAAATCTATTATATACAATAAAATGGACTTTAATTCCAGGAATTTTAATATTAGCAATAATCTTATGGGTTGCTCCTCAATTAATTCCTTTCGGCTTCGGTGCAAGGTTTTGGACTATATTAAATCCTTTATTTCGTAACCAGATAGCTTTAGTTGCTTCAGTTGCAGAACAAATGCCTAGTGCTTGGAGCGTTTTTTACTATAACACGTTAATACCATTACTTCTAGTTCCTTTAGGTTTATATTTTTGTTTTAAAAGACTAGCTCCAGCAGACATTTTCTTAATCGCATTTTTGATACTAATGTATTACTTTACAGGAAGCATGATTCGGATAATTTTAATATTCGCTCCTGCTGCTGCACTAATGGGAGCTTATGGGTTAGTTAGTATTTTAAAAATTTTTGGCAGTTTCATTGGAGAAAGCAAAGTCGGTGTAAGTAGGAAAAGAATAAGGCAACTAAGAGGAACATTGGGAAACTCTGAAGTTGCTGTTGTTTACATAATTGTTGGAATTTTATGTTATGCCCAAGTTGCCCACGCAGCTCTAATTGCTACAGAGCAAATGTCGCAGGTTCAAATGGTGCCTGGTGCTGGTGCTGGTGTTGGTGGTGAACTTCACGATTGGGAAGAGGTTTTAACTTATATGAGAACTAATTTAAAAGGGACCGATGTTGTAGTTTCTTGGTGGGATTATGGTTATTGGTTAACACCAGTTGGAAATGTTACCACCGTCAATGACAACGCTACGAAAAACCAAACCCGGATAGGGTTGACAGGTATGGCGTTAATGCAAACTAGTGAGGTGTATAGTGCAAAAGCTTTCCGTAAACTAGGTGCTGATTATGTACTAGTGTATTTTGGGGCTCTCTTTTCAGGATTGGGCGGAGATGAGGGTAAATGGCCCTGGATGATTAGAATACCTAATGATAATTATGAGAAATACAAACAAATGGGTATGGAAGAGGATAATTGGGCTGATAATTCTGTTTTCGACGAAAGTGAATATCAAAATGACACTAATGGACTGTATGAAGATAAATGGTTTGAAAGCACTTTAGTGAAACTCATGTTTTTTGGCATGGAAACTAATCCTGATAGTGCACAAAATTTTGCTAGTAGAAATTACGCTACTGAGATTAATAGGAGAGTGGATGATGATGGTGATACATGGAAATCTCACATCCCAGATCGAGGGTTATATGACTTGAAAGCGTTTATTCCAGAATATTTTTCTCTAAATGGATTAGTAAAAC
>LAZR01001968.1_pt1 | contig 12389 bp, 13 predicted proteins | sample 329461 | NCBI WGS metagenome assembly LAZR01 (sample SAMN03002196, study PRJNA259156) | marine sediment metagenome | biome: sea floor; feature: Hydrothermal impacted sediments; material: marine sediment; isolation source: Loki non-amplified sample from Loki's castle hydrothermal vent sediment ...
TGTCATTTCATTGATTGCTGTAACGATAGATTGAATACTTTCATTTTGTGAATTGAGATCTGATTCATTTTGACTGGAAATTTCAGAAGACTTGAGACTAATCTCACTCAATTCTGATGAAGATTTCTGAAAGGAAAGCATATTGTCTCGAATCATTTCATAAAACCTCTTTAGTGATGCCACAAAGAGCTTGTCAGTTTGATTTTTGGCGGGGATAAGGCTGACATCTCCGGTGACATCTTTATTGGTGGCAGCATTTTGAATATTGGCAATGAGATGATTAGCGAGGACGAATTGACGTTGCATCCGCAAACAGTAAAAAATTAATACGGCTGACTCAATCACCACAAATAAGGCATGTAAAAAGAACGTAGGCCAGTCACATGTCTGTGCATATGCAATATAAGGCATACCTCCCAAATCCACGCCGGAAAGTTGTAGAGGGACACTCAACGCGTGGTGAATTGCAATTGCTCCAGCACTAATAACGATGACACGCCAATCTCTCCAGATAATCAGGAAAGCTAATGCTGTGAAGATATGGAAGTGCATTTCCAGTCTTCCAAACTGCTGCATAATCATTATCATCGACATCACCATAAAGCTGACGCCAATAATACACCGGCTAAATAATGTGCCTTGAGCTGTTTTATAGGCGGCAAGACTTGCTATAACGGCAAGTGTTGCCGGAATAGCGCCCTGAAGGTTTGAGCCATAACCAGAAGGAACGATAAAGTAGATAAAGGGTAAGTGAGCGGCAAGAATAAGCAGCATAATCTTATCGGAAGATCTGGATTCTTCCAGTAAGCGCTGATGCATATATTGCATTATCTGAGTTTGATTATTCATTACCTAGTTCCTGAGCGTCGATGATATTCAAGTCTTCTATCATTCGACTTATGGTTGGCTCTGTGTAAATGACGAGCCCAGAAAGTTTCGGGTGGAGCATATATATAAATGAATTGTGCTCGATATTGTTGTGCGCGTTAGAGACACTAGTTGTCTGATGGAGTTCAGATAGTATCTTTGTAAGTAGCGTTGAGTCGTTTATGCGGAGGCCAATAAATTCAGGGTTTATAGCATTGAGATGCTGTGCTAATTGTTTTTCCGTATCGTTCTTTGGGTCTACGGTAAGTAGCGCATACCTAGCTCTATTGGGAGTTCGCTTTTCCAAAGATTGATAAAGTCTCATGGTGTTTGGACAAGTTAATTGGCAGGTGGTGAATCCTGTTGTTAGAAACAGTGGTTTATCTGAGAAGCTTTGCCATGTCTTTTTTTCTCCATGTTGGTCTTGCATATTTACCGAAGAAAGTATGAATTCAGTCTGGTAGCCAGATAATGGTAATTTACCCATTAGTGAGTTCAGTATTGTATGGGCTGGAAAATACAATGAGTACATAGCGGCACCAAGCGACCCTATTGCGAATATTGTCCAGATAAACTGTTTTTTCACTTTACGCTCATTCCTCACAAAAGACTTAAATAGTGGCAGCAATTCCGATGCCAGTCACGTATATATCTTTTAGTTATAAGCAAAGAATATATTATTCGTTGATTGAATATGCCTGAATGGTAAACTGCCTACCAAAATTAACGTATCAAGGCAGAATATATGGAATGGGGCTTCTTAATAGCTGGGCTGTTTGTCGGCATCATGGTCGGAATGACCGGCGTCGGTGGTGGTTCGTTGATGACGCCAATACTTATTTTTGTATTTTCAGTTCAACCTGCCGTCGCTGTTGGCACCGATCTATTGTTTGCGGCCATAACAAAAGCTGGTGGAATCTGGTCTTATTGGCGTCATGGTGTTGTAAAGTGGAACATCGTCTGGCGTCTAGCCTCCGGCAGTATTCCCGCTACCTTAGTGACGTTATGGTTTATGAATACGTCAGGTATGAGCGATGGTAATCACAGTGAACTAATCACGAAAGTCTTGGGTGTTGCATTAATACTGACATCAAGCGCGCTGCTTCTCAAAGCGCCGCTGGGGCGACTACTCAGATCACAAGAAGGGCATCCGGTGGTTAATGCCCTATATGACCTGCGTGATAATGAACTTAATAAAGCGTTAATCACGGCAGTGACGGGTGCTTTATTGGGTGTCATGGTGACCTTATCATCTGTTGGTGCAGGGGCCTTGGGCGCGGTTATTCTGCTATTTTTATACCCTCGTCTTAGAGGTGTTGAAATTGTTGCAACAGATATCGCCCATGCGGTGCCACTGACGTTTGTTGCTGGTTTAGGGCATTCTGCCGTAGGGACTGTTGACTGGTCGTTATTAGTGTATTTGCTAGCAGGTTCACTGCCAGGGATTTTTATTGGTACACATTTTGGTGTTCGAATTTCGGACAAGGTGATGAGACCATTGCTAGCGATCATACTTGTCTTGGTGGGAATCAAATGTCTGATGTAAAACAACTAAACTTAACCACATACGGTTGCCCTTTACATTATATAAAGGCTAGAGAGGCAATTCAGACGATTGATGTCGACCAATCAATTAATTTTCTGGTTAATACGGGTGAGGCTGTGAACGAGGTATTGAACAGTCTGACCAATGACGGTCAGCAGTGTGAAATAACCTCAAACGATGTATTAACCACCACAATTAGTGTGAGAAGAAAAAAATGACTGAGATTAAGCCGGCATTAGCCGCCAAAATTGATGCCGTAATTGCGGTGTTAAAAGAGATTGAAGAAAATCACCTTCCTGCGACCCTCGCTACAAGCTTTGGTGCTGAAGATATGGTGTTGATGGACCTTGTTTGTAAACATGCGCCGGGAATCGATATTTTTACCTTAGATACAGCTCGGCTTCCTAAAGAGACCTATGAGTTGATGCAAACGCTCACAAACACCTATGACAAGAAGGTCACCGTCTTTTATCCTGACACAATTGAAGTAGAAGCGTTTGTGACCCATAACGGACCGAATGCATTCTATGACAGTGTTGAGTTGAGAAAACAATGCTGTGGCATTCGTAAAGTAGGGCCATTAAACCGAGCATTGAAAGACAAAAAAGCGTGGTTAACCGGTATGCGTCGCTCTCAATCTGTCACACGTTCGGAATTACCTGTTTCTGAGTGGGATGCTGACCATGGTTTACAAAAATTCAGTCCATTGACGGACTGGTCCAATGGCAATGTGTGGGCATACCTACGAGCATTTGATGTGCCTTACAACACACTACATGACCAAGGTTACGCCAGTATTGGTTGTGCACCTTGTACACGTGCTATCACGATGGGCGAAGATATTCGTGCTGGTCGCTGGTGGTGGGAAGATCCGGAAAATAAAGAATGTGGATTACATGTTAAAGCGAAATAAAAGAGAATTTTATGACTAAAAAACAGTTAACTCATTTACAGCAGTTAGAAGCCGAAAGTATTCACATCATGCGTGAAGTGGCGGCAGAGTTTGATAATCCGGTGATGCTTTATTCAGTAGGGAAAGACTCTGCTGTTATGTTGCATTTAGCCATGAAAGCCTTTGCTCCTGGTAAACCACCATTTCCTCTAATGCATGTTGATACAACATGGAAATTTAAGGAGATGATTAAGTTTCGCGATGATCGTGTAAAAGAACTGGGATTAGATTTGATTGTTGAGACTAATCAACAAGCCGTGGCCGATGGCATTAATCCTTTTGATCATGCTCGTTATACCGACATTATGAAAACGGATACCTTAAAAGCGGCGTTAACCAAACATGGTTTTGATGCCGCCTTTGGTGGTGCACGTCGTGATGAAGAAAAGTCACGAGCAAAAGAGCGCGTATATTCTTTCCGTGATAAAAATCATCGTTGGGATCCAAAACAACAACGTCCTGAGTTATGGAATGTCTACAATAGCAAAGTCAATCCAGGTGAAAGTATTCGTGTATTCCCTTTATCTAACTGGACAGAGTTAGACATCTGGCAATACATTCATCTTGAAAATATTCCGATTGTTCCTCTTTACTATGCCGCTGAGCGACCTGTTGTCGATTACAACGGCATGACAATCATGGTAGATGACGATCGTATGCGAATTCCCGAGGGCCAAGAGCCAAGAATGGAAAAAATTCGCTTCCGAACGTTAGGGTGTTATCCACTTACAGGGGCGGTGGCTTCAGAAGCACAAACATTGCCAGAAATCATTCAAGAAATGTTACTAACCACCACATCAGAACGCCAAGGTCGAGCGATTGATCATGATGAGTCTGGTTCGATGGAGAAGAAAAAACAAGAGGGTTACTTCTAATGGCTGATAAAGAAACAATTTACGAAGCAGATAAATTGATTGCTACCGACATTGATGCCTATTTAAAACTGTATGAAAACAAAGAAATGTTACGTTTCTTAACCTGCGGTAATGTCGATGATGGCAAGAGCACCCTTATTGGCCGATTGTTATACGATTCAAAAATGATCTATGAAGATCAATTAGAGTCAGTAACGAAAGACAGTGTTAAATCGGGTACAACCGGTGAAGCTGTCGATTTAGCCTTATTGGTTGATGGTTTACAAGCTGAGCGTGAGCAAGGTATTACTATTGATGTGGCTTACCGTTATTTCTCTACCACTAAACGAAAGTTCATCATTGCTGATACGCCAGGTCATGAGCAGTACACACGTAATATGGCAACAGGTGCATCAAACTGCCAGTTAGCTGTTATTTTGATTGATGCCCGTTACGGTGTGCAAACGCAAACACGTCGCCATAGCTATATCGCCAATTTGCTGGGTATTAAACATATTATTGTTGCTGTTAATAAAATGGATATTAAAGATTACAGCGAACAGGTGTTTAATGATATTCGTAAGGATTACACCGAATTTGCACGTGAGCTAGAAATGCAAGATGTACACTTTGTTCCGCTGTCAGCCTTACTTGGCGATAACGTGGTAAATAAAAGTGAAAATATGCCTTGGTACACTGGCGAAACGTTAATGGAGTTGCTGGAAAACGTTGAAATTTCATCAGATGCGAACCTGCAAGACGTTCGTTTTCCGGTGCAATATGTAAATCGTCCTAATTTAGATTTTCGTGGTTATTGCGGAACACTTGCATCGGGCATTTTAAAACCGGGTGATGACATCACCGTGCTACCGTCTGGTAAAGAGAGCAAAGTTAAATCATTAGTGACGTATGATGCTGATTTAGATGAAGCTATTCCAGGTGAGGCTATCACAGTCACACTGCAAGATGAGATTGATATTAGCCGTGGTGACATGATTGTACATCGTGAAAATCAACCTCATATAGGCAGTCACTTCAAAGCGACCGTTGTTTGGATGACCGAACAGCCCTTAGTTGCTGGCAAACAATACAGTTTCAAAGTGGGTGTAAATGACAGCAAAGGCACAATGACGGCTGTAGAGCATCAAATTGACGTTAACACTTTAGCTAAAAATTCAGCCAACCAACTGGCATTGAATGAAATTGGTGTTTGCGATTTCTCTTTAACCAAACCGATTGTCTTTGATGCCTATAAGCGAAATCATACAACCGGATCATTCATCATTATTGACCGTTTGACAAATGTGACCATCGGGGCAGGGATGATCACTGAGGCCATTTCAGAAGCGCAAGCTCAGATAGATTCTGATGCTCATTTTTCTGACTTTGAAGTTGAATTAAATGCGTTGATACGTAAACATTTCCCTCATTGGGATGCAAAAGATTTAAGCGAATTACTCAAATAACTCATTTCCAACCGCTTAACAATAAAAAGCCAGCCCTTTCGGGTTGGCTTTTTTTTCGTCAATATTAAATAATCTATTTTTCCAATCATTGTGACTTGAATAAACAGTTTTACTTGATGCCAGTGGTTTCATAGACTGCTTGCGTGCAATCGAATTGCCACTTATATAGCAGCAAGGACTAAAACAATGACAAAAAAAATATTAACGACATCCGCCGGCGCCCCTGTCGCTGATGACAACAATAGTATTACAGTTGGACCTAATGGAGCTTTGACGTATGACAACTACTACACCTTTGAAAAATTGGCTCACTTCAACCGCGAAAGAATTCCTGAGCGCGTGGTCCATGCACGTGGTACCGGGGCTTACGGAACCTTTACCCTCAGCAAAAGTTTAAAAGATTTTACGATTGCAGACTTTTTACAAAATGAGGGCAAAAAAACAGACGTTTTTTTGCGATTTTCTACGGTAGGTGGAGGTCAAGACTCACATGACTTCGCACGAGATCCTCGTGGCTTTGCATTAAAGTTTTACACCAGAGAGGGTAATTATGATGTGGTGGGCAATAATACGCCCGTCTTCTTCTTGCGAGATCCGATAAAGTTTCCTGACTTTATTCACTCACAGAAGAAGAACCCAAGAACGAATTTACCTGATCCAACGATGGCATTTGAATTTTGGGCGAACCATCCACAATCTTTACATCAGATGACTATTTTGATGTCAGATCGCGGTATTCCAGCCTCATTGAGAAACATGAACGGTTATGGTTCTCATACCTATAGTTTTTGGAATGAGAATGGTGAGCGGTTTTGGTTTAAATGGCATTTCAAAACGAATCAGGGTATTAAAACATTAACCGCTGAGGAAGCAGCATTGGCTGCACCTCACGGTGCTCAGCAAGATTTGGTGGAAGCCATAGATAGAGGCGATTTCCCAAGCTGGACGGCGAAAGTGCAAATAATGACTGAAGCTCAAGCCAAAGATTACGCGATAAATCCATTTGATTTAACCAAGATCTGGCCACATAGTGACTTTCCATTGATCGAAGTTGGGCAGTTAGAGCTAAACCGTAATGTAGATAATTATTTTGCTGAAACCGAACAGGCCGCATTTTCGCCAAGTAATTTTGTACCAGGCATTGGTGCATCACCGGACAAAATGTTGCAGGGTCGATTATTGGCATATCCTGATGCGCATCGCTACCGTATTGGGGTCAACTTCAATCAGTTGCCAGTCAATGCGGCAAAATGCCCTGTCAATAATTATCAGCGCGATGGCGCCATGGCAGGCTTGAGTCCTTTGGCTGGTGGTAATCAGGCACAAACAACAGGTGTTAATTATTATCCAAATGATCGTGATGATGAAGCTATGCCAAATCAACGCGTCGCTGAGCCGCCACTGCCGATTGAGGAGAATGCGTGGATCGATCGCTATGATACTGGCAATGATGATCATTACTCTCAAGCGGGAGGTTTATTCCGCATTATGACTGAGGATCAAAAACAGCAATTAGCTAACAATATTGCCGGTGGGTTGGGGCAATGTAATCAATCTATTCAGCAGCGTATGCTGGCTCAGTTTGAAAAAGCTGACCCTGATTATGCGAGTCGAGTCAAACAAGCACTGGGTTAAGTATGTAGGGCAGAATAAAGATGGGGCCGTCATGCCTCATCTTTATTTTTTATGCTGATTAATAAGCAAGCACTTTTTGATGGGATTTATCTAACTTATCCCAGGTATTTCATTATGTGCAGTTGCCATTGACTAATTTTGTCAGCTTTTGCCACGGCAGCATGTGCTGGACTTGTTGATGGTAAGCGAATTCTTGGTATCGCTCGAGAAGTATCATCCAGCTGCTTCAAAACCCACTTTTCGAATAAGGCTTCAGCTTTTGCTCCATTAAAAAAGATGGCTTTGATGTTGCGATGCATTGAGAAAAAGTCATGAAAATCATTCGTCTCAACCGAGTCTGTTTCAATCGCTGAATCCAAACTACCTTTTCTTACACAGGACTTTAAAACATCCCAAACAGCAATATGATGATCCAGTAAAGTCTGGCATCGTCGTTCATATGGCCATGTTGGATTAGCTTCAGCGATGAGATACATGATTGACCAAAATGCATTTCGCGGGTGAGCATAATATTGAGTCTGAGCAAGGGATTCTTTACCCGGCATGGAACCTAAAATCAAAATCCGACACTGTTCATTTGCAATAGGAGAAAAGCTATAAGAGGGCTTCTCCTCTACACGCTTTGTCATTGATAAAGTTGACCTTGGTATTTTATCCACCCATGAATATGTTTGTTACTGGGGTCATGATGGGTCCAGTGAACAACACCACCTTGCTTGTTCCATTCATACTCACCAAATAATTCAATCTCATCCCCGACGTTTAGAGCATTTATGCGTGGTGCCAAGTCAATATTGTGGGCCACTAACAAACTCATTCCGTTACTCAAGGTCACAATGAAGCGCTGGTGGGCACTACCTTTGGTATCGTCAGGTAATAATCGAGTCACTAAGGCCGTGACGTGTATTTGTTCATCACTACGCTTGTCAGTAAATAGTTCAGATATGTCTGATTCGTCGTAAATAACATTTTCTGGCGGGGCTTGATAAAAACTGGCGATATAGACAAGGATAACGAGCGCAATAAGTATCAATATACGGTGTTTTTGGCGGGTAGAAATCGACATTGTTATGGTTCTCTAGTGTGGTCCATAAAATAGTATTCTATCTCACAATCTAAACATAACGGTTTTTGTCTAAATTGAGTATCTAGATGAAGGCATTGACCGCAACGCATCGCGCAGAATCTTGAGGCCTTTTGTAGATTAAATAATCAATTTTTTAGCCGATTATTAAGTATAGCTGAGTTGGGATGCGGCATTGCTTAATGGGCCCATTCAACGTGGATGATTTATCATTTCCTGTTGTAGGCTGCCACAGTTATAATATTTGGTCCGGTATTAAGAGTTTAGAGAGCTTAAATGTATCAATACGATAAGTATGATCAAACAATGATTGATCAACGGGTCGCTCAGTTTCGCGACCAAACACGTCGCTTTTTGGCGGGTGAGCTGACTGAAGAACAGTTCCGTCCTTTACGACTGATGAACGGCCTATACATTCAAATCCACGCACCGATGTTACGCGTTGCTATTCCTTACGGCCTGATGTCATCTAATCAAGTACGTAAAATAGCCGATGTATCTCGTCGCTATGACAAAGGATTTGTTCACTTTACAACAAGACAGAACTTTCAGTTGAACTGGCCAAAGCTTGAAGATGTGCCTGATATTTTAGCTGACCTAGCGTCGGTGCAGATGCATGCGATCCAAAGCAGTGGTAACTGTATTCGTAATACCACCTCAGACCAATTCGCAGGCATTAATGCGAACGAAATTGAAGATCCGCGCCCATGGGCTGAGTTGATTAGACAATGGTCTACGTTCCACCCTGAATTTGCTTACCTACCACGTAAATTCAAAATTGCGGTTATAGGTACAAAAGAAGATCGTGCTGCTACGCAGCTACATGATATCGGCCTACATTTAGTCAAAAATCATGACGGTGAAATCGGCTTTGAAGTCCTTGTCGGTGGGGGCCTAGGTCGTACTCCTATTGTTGGTCAAGTTATCAGGCCCTTCCTTGAGAAAAAAGATTTATTGTCTTATCTAGAAGCAATTCTAAGAGTTTACAACAGACTTGGTCGTCGCGATAACAAGTACAAAGCACGTATCAAAATTACTGTGCGCGAGCATGGTATCAATCACATTCGTGAATTAGTTGAAGCTGAGTGGGTACAAATTCGCTCTCAACTAGAATTAGCTGATGGTGAAATTGAACGAGTTAAGTCACATTTCACCACACCAGACTATGATAAGACTGCTGCTGAAGATGAGACCTTTGAGGCGATGTTAGCTGAAGATGCCTCGTTTGCACGCTGGGTCAAACAAAATACAGTTGAACACAAACAAGCCGGTTATAAAGGTGCTTATATTTCACTAAAAGCACATGGTGAAGCGCCTGGTGATGTTAGTTCAGAGCAGCTAGAGGTCATTGCTGAACTAGCGGATGAGTTTAGCTTGGGTGAGGTTCGCTCAACGCATAATCAAAACTTAGTGTTTGCCGATGTGAAACAAGCTGATCTTTATGCCTTATGGTTACGTCTTGAAGCAGAGAAGTTAGCGACACCAAATATGAATACGCTGACTGATATCATTTGTTGCCCGGGATTAGATTATTGTGGTCTAGCTAATGCGACCTCAATCCCATTATCAAAACAAATCACAGAACGTTTTGGTGACCTAGACTATCTGTTTGATTTGGGTGATATCAAAATCAAATTTTCTGGTTGTATGAACGGCTGTGCGCATCAAAGTGTTGGTCATATTGGTATCTTAGGTGTCGATAAAAAAGGTGAGGAGTGGTATCAATTTACTCTGGGTGGAAGCTCAGATGAAAATGCCACGCTAGGTGAGCGTCTCGGTAAAGCTATTCCTAAAGAAGAAGTGGTGGATACTGTCGGTCATTTACTTGACACCTATGTAGATCTTCGCCACGAAGATGAATCATTCTTGGCTACAGTTCGTCGCCTTGGTATCGACCCATTCAAGGAGCGAGTCTATGCAGATAATTAAAGATCGTGAAATCGTCGAAGATAATTGGGTACATCTCGACGACCACGCTACCTTGATCTCTGGTGATATCACGGTATCCCTTGCCCGTTGGCAAGAGCAGCACGAGGCTCTTGTCAAACACGATGGTCGACTAGGGCTGCGCCTAAGTGGCGATGACCCTCTTGAAGAAATTATTCCTGACTTAGCGCATTTTTCACTCGTCGTTTTAGTCTTTCCTGCTTTTACCGATGGGCGTTGTTATTCATACGCGAAATTACTTCGTGAGCGCTATGACTTTACGCATGAAATCCGTGCACAGGGTGATGTGCTGCATGATCAGCTGTTTTATATGTCGCAATGTGGTATCAATAGCTTTGAATTAGCAAACCCTAATCGTATGGCGTATGCATTGAAAGCGTTTGATGATTTTTCAGAAAGTTATCAATCAACTGTGCTGAGACCTGAGCCATTGTTCAAGCGTCGATAGGCAACGTCTTTTATGGCTGTCTATGCGATTGGCGATATTCAAGGCTGCTATGATGAATTGGTCGCTATGCTGGATAGAATTAACTTCGATTCAGCGAGCGACCAGATATGGTTAGCGGGTGACTTAGTCAATCGAGGGCCACGCTCAGCTGAGGTTTTACGCCTAGCTCGTCATCTTGGTCCTGCTTGTATTGCTGTGTTAGGTAATCACGATCTCCACTTGTTAGCGAATGCTGCTGGTGTGGTCGATTATCAACACCGAATGGATACTATCGAGCCGGTCTTGAGTGCACCTGATAGTGCCGAGTTGATTGACTGGCTTCGTCATCAGCCGTTATTTCATCATGATGAGAAGCTAAGCTTCAGTATGGTACATGCGGGTATCCCAGCCGAGTGGTCCATTGATGAAACACTTGAGCGGGCCGCTGAGGTTGAAAGCGTTCTTAAAAGCGATGGTTGGCGTGAATTCTTTGTCCATATGTATGGTAATAAGCCAAAACGTTGGTCACCTGACTTAGCAGGCTGGGACCGTCTAAGGTTCATCACTAATTGCTTAACCCGCTTACGTTATTGCCACGAGGATGGACGTATAGCCTTAAAATTTAAAGGTGTACCTGAGGGAAAACCACTACATCAACGGCCTTGGTTTGAAATGCCAAAGAGGGCAACAATCAATGATCGTATCGTATTTGGCCACTGGTCAACACTAGGGGTGGGGCAATATGGAAATGTGTTTTCCCTAGATAGTGGCGCGGTTTGGGGGGAGTCACTGACAGCTGTCAGAATCGATGAATCTCCCTATGAATGGGTGAGTGTACAAGCGAATCCAGAGTCACTGCCCTTTGCTAAAAAGAAGAATGAAAAAAAACGCAGTCGTTGGTTTTAGCTATTGCTGACGCAAGCCGAACTGAAATTGCGTACAATACCACTTGATTAATTTAATTCTGGATCTATAACAATGAGTAATGTCACGACCTATTCTGGTGATTTTTCCGCTAAAGATATGCGTATTGGTATCGTTGCTGGCCGATTTAATGATTTTGTAGTTGATAACCTGATTTCAGGTGCGATTGATTGCTTAGTCAGACACGGTGCTTCGGAGTCTGATATTGAACTTGCCCGAGTGCCTGGTGCTGTGGAAATTCCACTTGCCGTCCAACGTATGGGTAAGACAGGAAAGTATGATGCGATCATTGCTCTGGGTGCCGTTATTCGTGGTGGAACACCACATTTTGAGTATGTAGCAGGTGAGTGTTCAAAAGGTCTGGGACAATTAGCCCTGCAAATGGATTTACCGGTCTCATTCGGTGTATTGACCGTTGATACGATTGAGCAAGCTATTGAGCGAGCTGGAACAAAAGCCGGTAACAAAGGTGCTGAAGCGGCAATGGGAATTATTGAGATGGTCAATGTGCTTCGTCAAATCGAGGCTAGCAAGTAAATGGCGGCGACGGGATTACCCAGAACGCGCGCTCGCCGAGCTGCAGGAAAGGCGGAGGTAAGGAAGGCCGAACGGCGCCAAGGGCGGTGAAGGTGTTGCGGTCCCAGTTGGTTGGCGCGCACTCGCTGAAGTCTAGTCAGCCCCAGAAAT
>LAZR01001969.1_pt1 | contig 12388 bp, 24 predicted proteins | sample 329461 | NCBI WGS metagenome assembly LAZR01 (sample SAMN03002196, study PRJNA259156) | marine sediment metagenome | biome: sea floor; feature: Hydrothermal impacted sediments; material: marine sediment; isolation source: Loki non-amplified sample from Loki's castle hydrothermal vent sediment ...
AGTGTTTCACTACACTAGGAACGTAGTGTTTCACTACACTAGAATAACACACAAGATAAGGAAAGCTTTTAAACAACAGACACCTATAACAACTATGAAAAGAGACGATAAACCATGGCATCCTAAACACTGGCACCCATTCTATAAGAAAGTAATAAATGAAATCATTAAGTTTGAACTTAAACACCCTGAAAAAGAACTAATCATGTTCGAGGAGCCTGTATGAAAGACTTTAATATAAAGATTACAAAACATACATATCAATTAGGAAGTGAAGAATTAGGAAGATTAAGAAACAATCCTTTATTTACAGAAGCAAGGTCTTTTATTCAACAACTAATTCGGAAGAATAACAAGAAAGTAGAGTAATCTTAGCCATTTCTACTGGGCAGTTTAATTGTTGAAAGGTAGATAATGTCTAGTGACTATCTGATGTCGGACACCTCGATGATTGATGGACCTCTTTATTGATGAAACAATCAAGCTTAAATGACTAAGGGAAGATGCAGGGGTAGGTAAACAGTGAGTCTGTCTTTAATTGTCCAACGCTTCTGGGTAGGTAGTAAGATGAGCAGAAAAGCCAAAAACCAGCCAGAAGGTAGCGGAGAGGCTGCTGCTTTAAGCCTTTTGGCTTAAAGAAGAGGTAGGCTCCAAATAAAAAAAAGCCTCATTTAAGAGGCTATAGAATTACTAAAAAGGCTTTCCTTTTCTGGTGCTTGTCATGCAGTCTAAGGCTCGGCTGTTTAACCATTTGTCAACTCTTAACATTATGGCTGTGCCTACTAAAACAAATATAATAAACCCTATAGGCGAGAACAGCCAATCATGAAAGCTCATCTTACTATCCAACCCTTATCACTCATAGGGCAGAACAGCCAGAACAGCCACGCTCTAAGGCTCATCTTGACCTATTGTACTCCGCCTCTGCTTTAGCTATTTCATCTTCTTCATCAACTGCTCCATCAATCTCCATCTGCCTCATTGTCTCTTCATCCAATCTCATCCTTCCCTGATGATGTCTGCAAGTTCATCTGTGAATACAAATCCAGCCTTTTTTAGGTCTTTAACGATTGTATGTCTCCTGTTTTCGTCACCATTTATAAAATTATCAATATCAATCTCAACCCTAAAAACAGTCCGCTTTGGCTTAGGAAAGTCTACAGTATGGATTATCTCTTTACAGCTTGTCATCTTTCTCTGAGTTGATTAGCTGTGCTAATCTTGCTAAATGGTCTAGGCCTTTTTGGATTGCTTTCTTAGCTAGTTCTAGTTGGTCTTCTTTGTCATCACTCATAGCTCCTTGAGGATTTGCTTGTATGCTTCTGTTATTGATAGGCATAGCTTGGCCATGTCTCTCCCACTATCTTGTGCTATCCACATTTCTGTAGCTTTACTTAACAACTCACAGGCTATCATTTGCTCTGGAGTTCTGTGGATTTGCTTGATTTGTCCTGTAGCATCAACCTCCATCACTCCTACTGGCTCACCGAAATTCTTAGATACTGAAAATTCTGGGATTGCTTTGTCTTTCCCGGGAAAGACTTCTTCAATATCTCCTCTGAAGTTTAGGTATTTTCCCTTGACACTTACATCCACCTTATACTTATGGCCAGGCTTGAACATTTCTCCTCTCTCCTCATCAAAGGTTGAATAAGTTTTGCCATCTGTATCAGTTATCCTCCAGTAAGCCTCACATTGAGAACCATCTTGTTTTGTAGTTATAGGCCCCTCCACCAGCTTAATGGTGATTTCAGTTTTGTAATTATTCTCTTCCATTTCTCTCATCACCTCCTTTCAAGTTTTTGATTATTTCTTCTAACAATAATTCCACAGGTGGGAAAGGAGTAAAAATCTTTACCCTTTGCCCGCAGCAATATCTTCCTTCATGCTCCCCAAAGTCTTGGTGGCAATTCCTACATATTCCAGTTGTTTTAAGCTTCATCTCAAATCCCTCCTCGGCTTCTTTAATTTTGTAATTGCATTCCAGCGATGGCATGGGCATTTGCACTTACGCTTCTTGCATTTGAGGTGGTCTCCCCTTGCGCATCTTCCAGTTATCATACTAAAGCCTCCCCTACCATCTTGTCTATTTCATCCATCATCCACTTCCCAGAATAATTATCATTCAATACAACTTCCTTCAACAGCCTGATAAACTCTTTGTCTTGTTCTCCGATTCTCTCAACAAAGACTTTTGTTGGCATGGCAGTTGATTCAAAAAGCCTAATCAATTTTAGCCTTTCATCAAGCAAGCAAAAATCTTTAGGCATCTTTGGCCTCCATCAATTGCCTGTAAACCTCATCATCTACTTCTTCAGCAAGAAGTCTTGACCCTTCTTCCTGTGCGTCTGCTTCAAACCAGCGTTTCTTTTCCATCAGTTGCAAAACTCCTCCTGGCGTTCGGCTTCCATTGATTCAAGCCATGCTTCGTAGTCTTCTGCTTCCATAACCTACCTAAGAAAACCCTGCTTATAAGCATTCCCCAGCATTCGACAGGGACAACAAATATGCCGGGGAGCCCATATAGCACTCCCCTACCTCGAGCCAGCTATAGGTAAGCCCGAGACATACTATTAATACTATTAATACTATTAATACTTTTCTATTAATTGAAATGCAGGACACATCTTGCTAGTCCCGCTCCTATTCTTGTTTCTATGCAGTGCCCTATTTCTTGGAAGTGTGTCGCTACTGCCCCACCAACATTCCATGGAGTAGCAAAACCACCGACGGGAGCAGTTATTATTCTATCCCCTCTAACACTTCCCACAGCATCCATCATAACATTAGCAATACCATAAACAACAACCCACATACTCGTTCCATCACTAACACCACTATCTAAAATTATTCCGATTGTGTCGTCGCTGTTTACTCCGCTTAATGTAACCGCATCATTTTGTGTCGTGTCTGTTTGTACTAACTGACCAGCGACGCTGTTACTCCCTGTCTTGTTTGTCAGCTTAATGGCATATCCGCCTAGGGCTGTTAGTTTTATTTTATCTGTTGCAGCAATAATTTCCCCATCAACATGCAGCTTAGCCCCCAGGGTAAATATAGATGGTCTTCCTATCCCAACATTCCCAGAGCTGTCAATCAATAATGTAGATGCTGGAGCTCCAGCTTGTATTCTCATAATATCATTATCCCCTCCAGTGATATCCCTAAAGATAAAATCTTCACTTGAATTTTCACCAATCGCCCATGTGTTTGTTGTGTTAGCAATACTAAACAATACCCCCGCACTATTACTTTTCTCAATTTTGATTGGTTCAGAACTTGTTGACTTCAAGTGAAAATACCTCGAGCCTGTTACAGTTGGGGTGGCATTTCCTATTGCTAATCCATTGGCTGTGACATCCCCCGTAATCGTGGCATCATGTGAAAGATGTAGGTCTCTCCATCTTAAGAGATTAGTTCCCAGAGATTTATCCTGGTCTATATCAGGAGTTATTGTTCCTAAATCTGCTAACTTACAGCCTGGTGGGTCAGGACTTAAAACATCACCCAGCTTTGTCCAGAAATCATTTGAATCTACATAGAACTTGTTGGCTATGTCATCATTGTTGACAGGGGCTGTTCCTATTCTTCCTGTGCTTAGTGTGAGGTCTCTGACTTTAAGCTGGTCATGAATTTGTGTGCCTGTGCCTTCGCCTGTCCATCCCATAGAATAATAAATAAGAAAGAATATTTAAATCTTTAGATAGCATCTACTGCTGTGTTCTTGAAAATCACACAAGTTTTTGGGTCAGTGACCTGAGTCACACCGATTTCCGCAACTCGGACTCTTGTTCCTTTGAAAGCTTCTTTCTGCAAGTCAGACTGAAGAGCCAAGTTCTCCACCCAGTTCCCACATACCTTAGGAATAACCATAAGAGCATATGATATTGCAACAGAGTTAGACAGAACAAGCTGGACTCCTCCTATCTTACGAGTTCTTCCATTCTTAATCATGTCTTCTCCAACTGATGTCCACTGAGCTCCTTTCTCTGCCATGTAGTTGACAATGCTTCTATGGTCTTTAGGATTCACATACAACAATAAGTTAGATGTATCATAATTTTTCTCAGCTATAAGCTGTCTTCCCATTCCAATATTATCAAGGATAGCTGCACTTGCTTGGTCCCACTTCCCGTCGCCAGCACCCAGTGTTACACTCTGGATATCTACCTGTGTGATAGGGTTTCCATTCTCATCTGCTTCTGACAACTTCGCCCATATCTCATCATCAACTGATTTTATAACTCTCTCTGTAATCCTGAACAGGGTTCTTTTAATAGTATTAATGTCGTTTGTCCTCTCATCTTCAAAAAGTATATAAGCTTCAAGACCATACTTCTCCAAGTAAGAATCTATCTTCTCCCACTGGACAACTGCCTGAGGAAAGTTTCCACCTCTTGGTATACCCTTAACAGAGTTTCCGTCTGGGTCATCTAATATATCTGGGTCTTCTCTGAAGAACTGGTTTCTCCATGCGCTTGTCCTGACTATCGTCACAGCCTGCTTGAATTTGTATGTAGCATCAGCTCGGCCTTTAATAACTTTGTTGACAACTTCTGTCCTTAATCCTTTAGTCCCGACTTCTTCTGTTCCTGCCCATGCTGAGCCTGTTGCGCCTGTTGCCATTTATTCTTTTTTCTCCTTTTTATCTTCATCTGCTTCTGCTTCTATATACCCTAAGGCTATATCAGCTGCTAGCTTTTCTTTTCCTTCCAGTAAGTGATAGTTTGCGATTGCCATTAGACTAACACCCTCACGTTTGCTCTTGCTCCATCAGCTGCAGCCTTGATAACTTTTCCTACTACGAACACCGCGTATGACGCGGCTAATTCTGCGGGGGCAAGATGGATTACTTTATTTGAGTCTGTGCTTCCTGCGCACTTAACAAGATGTCCTTCGACTACTGCTCCTGAGGCAACTGCGCTAATCACACAATTAGTTAGTAATCCTAATCTTTTTTGATTAGCGTCTGCTGCATCCTTTTCTGCTTTAGTGATTCCTGCAAAAGCTGCACCTGAAGAAATAGCAAAGCTCGCAGTTCTATCTCCATCAGCAGTATTATGACTCATCAAAGAATTCTTAGCTATGGCTCCTGAAACTGCAACCTTGTAACTCATAGGGTCGCCATCATTCTTTTGTCCAAAAGCCTCTATAATCCTCACCTCATTCACCATTACATAATGATAGCATACTTATATTTAAACCTTTCGTTTTATTGTGGCGCGCATGTCTTTTGCAAAGGGGTCTACTAGGTTCTGGACTTCATGGACAGCGTCGAGCCATCCATACTTATATGCAGCCCAGCCAGTAAATAAGCACAGCCAGAAGATTATAAAGCCTGCAATTAGGACGCGCCAGTAGTCTCCCCCAGACTGGATGATGTCCCCAACACCAACCAAGAAAAGGAAGTATTTAGGATAGTAGAGAAAGCCAAACCCCACATCAAAGTATGTTTTCCAAAGAGCAAGCTTGAAGAATCTTAGATGTTTCATGTGGGGCCCCAGTTATCAAAGCCCTCCTGTCTGTCAAAGCACCTGTCGATGTTCTGCCTGTAGTTCCATATTGCCTGCCTGAGGTGGCTTCCGCTTATGTTGAGCTCTATTCCCTGTATCTCTAAGAAGCTTATTGTCTTGTCTATGCTCCAGCCCAGTATGGCTTGACCGCCTGCTATAAAGCCAAACCCATAACCAACAGCAAAGCCAATGATAAAAACAATCATACAAATAGCAGACAAAATCTTCCTGCTATGCCAGAACTTAGGTTTCATAAGATTTCTTGATGATATCCAATCTCAGGCCAGTCTCTCTCATCATCGTGGTGTATGCCGATAGGGTCTATTCCCAGGCCCCTCATATCTATGAATCTCCCTGTCTCCTTGAAAGGAAGCTTTGGCAGAGGCACACACTTCAGAGACTTCCTCAGCCCATACAACATGGACTTGGATATAATCCCTCCTTTATAGTTATAATCATTCAGGTTCATCATAGAAAGAACATCCTGCAGGTTATTCCTAGGAAAGACATACTCCCATAGCTGGATAGGCCTGAGTGCTCCTTGGACATTGCCGACCTCTGTTCCTGGCACGAACTTATCACACTTTGGCTTTTTGATTTCGTGCTCTTCTTTTGTTCTTCCGCATTCGCAGACATTAAGATTCTGCCTCGGGAATGGAAACATCTGCGCCTGCATGAAGATTTTAAAAAGTTCGATTTGGTGATTAACTCCGCGTGTTATAAAATCAAGATGCATGCTGCAACCCCTTGATTATTGCTTCGCCTGTTATTTTATTCATAGCTACTCTTTCCACTACCTTAGTTAGTTTCTCCATTTGCATTATAGAATCTGCGATAACTTCTTTTGTCTGTTTTATTATCTTCTTCTTAAGCTCTTTATTCAACTTCTTAATCATCTTTGCCTCTTTGATTAGTTCCATTTTTCTCCTGATATTTTCTTTCGGCAAGCCATACAAGCCAAAGCCCAAATAGGCATCCAAACATAAATATTATAAAACTCCATATCATCAGTCTTCTCCATAATGTAATATTTCATCTGCTTCTTCTTGGTCTGCGTCGTCTTGAGTCTTTGGCTTGACTTCCTGGCCTGCTTCTGCTCTGCCTCCTAAGGCTCTTCTTGCATCAAGCTTCTCCTGCCTGTCAAGATTCTTCGAAGCCATTTCGTTTGCTTTCTCAAGCCTGTCTGCAGCCTTGACTGCATTATCAACAATAGAAGTAGAAGAGTCGGCCTCTGTTGAGGCTTCCTCTTTTTCTGCATCTGGTTTGTCCGCATCAGCGGGTTTCTCATCTGCAGGCTTTTCTGTATCTTCCATAGAACTCTATAGAAGCCAGCTTTATAAAGTTGCGTTATTCCTTTGTAGGGATGGCATAACCTACCAAGCCTGCTATGATTCCAACAATCGCAGTCCTCAGCGTGCCGTTGATTCCGTAGTGCATGGCTGCAATCTGTATGATTGTCAGGCAGACAATAGCTCCAAGTATAACATATGGTTTAGGTCTCATTCATATAAAGACGCCAGCGCCACTAAGTCCTCTGCGCTAAACGTAGTCCTCCCTGTTAAAGCGATATTTATTATAGCGTCTGTTCTTCTTTGAAGGGCAAGACGCGCACTTCTTACAGCTTGCATATCATCTCTCCACTCCTCATCATATCTAAATTCAATATTAAGGTTTCCTATTTCCTGTATAACGCTTTCAGCATGGTCAACCTCGTCTGCCATATCATTTAAAATTCTTAAGGTTGTGTTGATGTCTCCTCCTTGTGTAGCTATAGCCTGCAGTCTCTCCCCGTCTTCTGTAAAGCTTCCTATTATATTCCTCATAGTATCTAATTTTCCCCCTCTGTAATCTACAACTTCTCCACCTACGAAGAAACCCCCCACAGAGCTAATAACTCCTCCTAAGAGTGCTATCTTAACTGTCATCGCTGAGGCGACAACAGCGCCAGCAGTAACAGCACCAATAGCAAATGCTCCTGCGAAGAATAATGCTGCGACTTTTCCTCCTCCAGTTTTAGCAAAGTCCTCTGCACTCAGCTCTTCTTTTCCTGCTGCAACTCTGGCTTTATTAGCTGCAAATTCAAAAGGCTTTATTGCTACGAAAGCTGCTGCTTCTGTGGCTGAGATGTCTGGTTCCAAGCTTGGCTGGTCTAAGGTTTTCGCTTCTAACTCTTCACTTAATGCTCTTGCTTCCCCTGCTATTCCTGCTTCTGCTTCTCTAGATGTTCTTCTTTGCCCTGCTCTTTCACCAATATCTACAGCTCCCTCTGGGAGTGCTGTTCTTCTCCTTTCTCCTCTCAGAATCTTCTCAACATCTCTTGGACTCAATCCTAAGAATGTTCTTCCGCCCGGGAGTTCTACTCCTGAGGCTCTGCCTGATTCACTTCTGAAGACTCCAGTGTCTTTTGCTGGTGCAGATATTTCCTCACCTATTCCGCCTGAGATTGTTGGAGGAGCTGGCTTGCCGAAGGGGGCTGGAGTAGTAAAATCTAAAGTGGGAAAAAGCTTCTGAAGATTCTCCTTTTTCTTTCTTTCTTCTTCCTCTTCTTTTTTTGTATGTCCGGGTTTATGCGTCATTATATTTGTGCTCCTTGTGGTTGAGGTGCTGGCTGAGCTGGTTGAGGCTGGGCTTGTGGAATGTCAGTTGGCTGTGATACTCCTTGAGGGCCATCCTTAGTCTCATCTGTCTGCAACTGGGCAGCCAGTGTTGAAGGTGGAATCAAGTTTATTCTAAGTGCTAACTGATTCCAGACTTGTTTTTCTATGTATCTCTGGTCTCTCTCAACTATCTGCTCAAATGCAAAGTAGATGACTTTTGTTTCGCTTTCTGTTCCCTGTCCGCCTGCTCCGGGGATAATCTGGGGAAGTCCAATACATCTATAAAACTTATTCCTTATATCATTTCTCCACTCCATGATAATCTGGCTCACATTAACTTGGACAACTTCAAAGCTTAAGATATTCTCATCATCAGGAATAAATAAGTCTTCTCCAAACTCTCTAATTCTATTAATCTTATCAACAATCTTATTTATCTTGTCTTCATCATCTGTCTTAAGCTTGAAGATTATGAATGGCTTTGCCTGCCTGTGCATGACCTTCTTGATATCAGTGAAGCTTTCAAGTTCAGCAAGGATGGTCGGCTCTAAGCTTTCTATGTCGCTGATTCCGTGGATTTGGTCTGCGAGTCTGTTGAGAGTTAAGTGGAATATCTCCTCTGGCTCGAATGGAACAACCTTCTTAACTCCTACTGCGTTCTTGATTCTATTGATGATTCCTTTTTTTGTGAACTTGCTAATCTGTTCATATCTCTTAATCCCTGCATCATCGAAGACAATCTTTATGCTTCCCGGGTCAAGAGGCTTTAGGTTTATGAGTCTTCCTGCATCATTCCTGATTATCTCTGCAAAGCTGTCTCTTCCGACTCTTCTTATGACTTCCATGTTAAAGAGGATATCCTCGAAGCTGTCCTTTCCTACTCCTCTCATGCTCTCCAGAGTTAGCTTAGTGTTACTATCTTTTGTTGTGACTCCCTTTCCAACGTTCCATATTGCTTTCATAAGGATTGCACTTTTTAGCTCTGGCTGAGAGTTGAAAATAGCCCAGTTCTTAGTCCAGATTGGATTTGTATACTCTGTCTCTCCATGTTCTGAGATGCCGTCTGTCTGAAGCTCGCCTACATCTGTCTTTGCCCAGCTCTCCATATCACTGCTCTTTGCTTCGTTTATATCTAATTCTGGCATTGTTATTCGTTTTTATAAATCTAGCTTAAAAGGAATCAACAGCTGCATCTCTGTTGTAGAGAGAGTCTGGATAGCTGTTTCCTGCTGTGCATTCCCGCTGTCTGTTCCTACGTAAACAACTCCTCCTGCTGTTCCGGATAAGGTTAGTTTAATTCTAAGTATGTCTCCTTTCTTAAAAAGCTTTTCTGTTAATGGCATCTTAAATAAATACATCCTTGGATTCTCAGTAATCTCATCTGTTGTTACAGCACTTACAATAGAAGTCTCGCCAGAAGAATCAACATGAAATATCTCACACTGAAGGTCCCCATCCTTATCAACTGCACTCGTAATCGCAGCAAAGCTGAATAAGGCTGTTCCCTTGGCTGTTAATGGACGCTGGAAAACTGCAAGGTCCATGGTTGTTGTAGTTGGGCCTGCCCCGCTTAGAGTCAGAGCTTCCACACCTGAGAAGATTTGCTTATTAGTCAGAAAGAATGTCGAGCCTGAGCTGTCAATAGAGCCTGCTCCATAGTATGAGTTTATCCCTGTTCCTGCCTGGACATCTGTGAAGTCAAAGCTTATAATCGAAGGGGGCGCGGAGGTGTATTTATTTGGAATTGTCATTGTGTTGGGTCTTTGAGTTTATCAGCGTCAAGATTCTCCAGTATTTTAAAGCCATCATTAATATCATCATCTAAAACATTTAGCTTAGTCTGAGCATGCAAAGTCTGATAGCCAGCCATATCATGCTGGATTAAACTCTTAGCAGACATACTTGCTGCTAAACTGAAGAGTGCGAAGCTCGCTGCTTCACTTCTTCCACCCGGATTAGTCACCCACTTCTGCCTGGTCTTAGTTATGATTCTACCTTCAGCCTGCTTATAGAATCCCCCGATTATAGCTCCCGACGCTGCAGCAGTGGAGTTAACACCCACTCCTGCCAGGTCTATGATTGCCTGGCTCGAGCATAAGAAGAAATCAGGGTCTGCCATGCGCCATGCTCCTGATTGCGTTAGTTAGTTCCTGAAGTGCTCTGATGAGAAGATAGTCTTTATCTTCGAGGACATACTCATCTTTCTTAGTCGAAGGCATCACCGATTCCATAACTTTTAGACGCAGCCCATATATTTAAACTTTTGTCTTTCTTAGCAAGGTCTGCAGCTCTCATCAATCCCTCGACTATATGGCTGTCCTTGCCGATAATTGTCATCTTGCTCTGCGAGTCATCATCATCCTGCGCTTCCCATCTGATAGACTTGAGGCTTGCCATAACCTCGTAGTCTTTTAATAGTTTGATTTCTCCATTCTGCATCATTGCTTTCAGGTTGTTATAATAATCTATTTTCTTTATTGTCTGCTTCTTTTTTCCGTCCCTGTCCAGGGCTATGGCTCTGTTGTTCATGGCTTCCAGTTTATTACTTATCCTTGGTATGATATTAAGATTGTCAAAGACCCCAACTCCAAGTGAGCCTGAGCCTGCATCTATTCCTATCTTTTTGTAGTTTATGGCTTTGTCTAGTTCTATGATTTTGTCCTGTGTCTCGTTTGTGTATGTCTTCTTAGTTGTCTCTGAATCAACATGATAATACATATCTCCAGCCTTGCAGACATCCTCGAAGGAGCTCGGGTCCCACATTCTTCCGATATCAACTCCGAGATAATGTTTGCCCTGCATAGTTGGGTTTCGCTTTAGAGTGCAGGCTTTCTTTATTAAATCATCTTCAAAGAATCTTCTAAGGTCGCTTAGGAACTTTCCAAGATATTCATTTCCATATTCAACATCAGTCATGTCCTTCTTCTCTTCTGCGAGTATTCTTATGGCTCCATCTCTCTGCTTCTTAGTCCAGCTTGGGGTGATGGGCCTGTTGAACAAGACTTCCTCGCTGTTCTTATACCAAACCTTATATCTTGCATTTGGGTCTTTGAGGTTGTAGGCTTTATTGAATTGTTCATAGAAGTATCCTTTGTCTTCTGCTGGAGTTCCCCACATCCATATCTCTCCATCATTAGTTGAGATTATTGGCCTTGCTGCTTTCCACATCATCGCAGGCTGCCATGGGGCCTCATCAACTCCTAAGATATCTCCGTCAAAGCCTCTAACTGCGTTTCCAGTCTGTCCTACTGGTCTGACTTTCAGACTGCTTCCATTTGTTAATATTATTTGTTTTAATGTTGGTTTGTCTTTTCCTGTTGCTATTAATCGTGGGCATTTCCTCACTAGATATTCATGTGCGACGCTGATGATTAGCTTGGCTTGGTCTTCTACTAAGGAGACCATGATTATCTTGACTCCGGGCTGACTGACCATTCTTTCAGCAGCCTTTATTGCGAATATCTCTGTTCCGCCGATTCTTCTTCCCTTGCATAAGATGATGTCTCCTTTGTAATCCAGAATTTCCTGCTGCCAGTCATCTAACTTCAGCGCTGACTTCATATGTTCCTTCATATTGTAGTAATTTAGTAAGAATCCTTTTTATTTCAGCGTCGGGGATTTTGTCTGACTTAGACTGGACTAATGTGATTTCTTTTGTTTCTGGGTTTAGTATGAAGACATCTATTTGGGACTTGGAGCCTGCTGAGCGGAAGGAAAGGCAGCCTTGAGCTTTGGCTTGTCTTACTATGAGCTGTTCTTTGGCTCGGCCTTTTATGTATCTGTAGTTTGGCATGTGGTAAGTAGGTAAATGTGGTTTTTATATTTTTCTAAAGTTTTGTCAGTCGGGATAGCCCGATTTGTATATACATAAACCTCGAAGGTCGCGGACTCTGCGGGAGTGACTGGATTTTGTTACTACTGCTTAGGGACGAACTAACTCACACAGGGCTTACTCATAAAAGTTATTCGGTGTACCGATTAACTATATTGGCTTTGTATTGTGTAAGGATAGCAGGGAAAGAGGGGCTATAACAGCCCGCCCAAGAGGGGGTAGGGGGTGAATTGGGCGGGCTGAGAAAAGGGGCTATAAGGGGCTAAGAAGGGGGAAGGGGGGGACACTGCGAGCAGCACTAACTGGCTGTCCTTGAGCGTGAGGCATGAACGCTCAAGGGAAGCAATCTATATAAATCTTGCTGCGAGCAGTGTTTCACTACACTAGGAACGTAGTGTTTCACTACACTAGAATAACACACAAGATAAGGAAAGCTTTTAAACAAC
>LAZR01001970.1_pt1 | contig 12386 bp, 13 predicted proteins | sample 329461 | NCBI WGS metagenome assembly LAZR01 (sample SAMN03002196, study PRJNA259156) | marine sediment metagenome | biome: sea floor; feature: Hydrothermal impacted sediments; material: marine sediment; isolation source: Loki non-amplified sample from Loki's castle hydrothermal vent sediment ...
AATGAGACATATTACTTATGATTATCTGAGGTTTAAAAAAGTGATTAAAGAGGCGGAAAATCATAACTGAAGAAGATTTAGATAAAAATGTGTTGCCGGATTTTTTATTAAAACATAGGCATAAGCTTGTTGCACTGACGATAAAGGTAGTGCCTTTAAGTAAAATAAGGCGAGCGCGTCGACCAAATAGTGATTATTCGTCGCTAAAGGTTTGTGAGCGTGAAGTAAGAATTTCAGAAGAAATGTTTGAACATGCAAAAATTCCGGTATTTGAGACAACGGATACGTCTATCGAAGAAATTGCAACTTATGTTGTTCAAGCTATGAAGTTTGGCATCGCAGAAACAGATGTCTAACTAAGGTTAGAACTAAAATATATATAAATTAATAACTTGATGTAAACGAGGACTTTAAATAATGATTGAGTATGTAGTCGAATTAGACCAGTTGAGCATGGAAGATGTTCCAAGAGTCGGTGGCAAAAATGCTTCATTAGGCGAGATGTTACAAAATCTGGCGCCTTTAGGTGTGTCAGTTCCTGGTGGTTTTGCAACAACTGCAGATGCATATCGCGAGTTTCTTGTTCAAGATGGATTGAAAGATAGAATTGCTGAACGTTTACATAAGTTAGATATTACAGATATCGCGGCTTTACAATCGACAGGTAGTGATATTCGTCGCTGGATAAATGAAGTTCCGTTTCCTGCAGCAATGGAAAAAGCGATTGATGAAGCTTATGGAAAATTAGAAAAAGAATATGGTACAGAAGCAACTTGGGCAGTGCGTTCATCAGCAACAGCTGAAGATTTACCTGATGCTTCATTTGCTGGACAACAAGAAACATTTTTGAATGTATCTGGCCTAGCGAATATCAAACAATCAATTCGTGAAGTATTTGCTTCTTTATTTAATGATCGCGCTATCTCATATCGTGAGCATCAAGGTTTTGATCATAATGAAGTTGCTTTATCTGCTGGTATTCAGAAGATGGTTCGTTCTGATATTGCAAGCTCTGGTGTTGCGTTTAGTTTAGATACTGAAAGTGGTTTCCGAGATGTGGTCTTTATCACTGGTAGTTACGGTCTTGGTGAAATGGTTGTACAGGGCGCGGTTAACCCTGATGAGTTTTATGTTCATAAACAAACACTTGCTGCAGGTCGTCCAGCGGTATTACGTCGTACATTAGGTCAAAAAGCGATCAAAATGATCTATTCTGGCGTAGCAGGTAATCCTGTTAAAACAGTAGATGTTGAAGCGGAACAACGCGTGTTGTTTTCTTTAACAGATGATGAAATTGAAACCTTGGCAAAAGTAGTCGTTACGATTGAACAACATTACAAACGACCGATGGATATCGAATGGGCAAAAGATGGTATCGATAATCAAATTTACATCGTTCAAGCACGTCCTGAAACCGTTCAAAGCCAACAACAAAATGTTATTGAAGAATATGTATTAAAAGAACGTAGCAATGTATTAGCGGTAGGTCGTTCAATTGGTAAAAAAATTGGTAAAGGTCGCGTTAGATTATTCACTAGCCTAGACCAAATGGATCAATTTGAAGAAGGCGATGTTTTACTGACGGATATGACGGATCCTGATTGGGAACCGATCATGAAAATCTCTTCAGCTATTATCACTAATCGTGGTGGTCGTACTTGTCATGCTGCGATCATTGCACGTGAACTTGGCGTTCCTGCCGTTGTAGGTTGTGGCGATGCAACTGAACTTTTAGTAGATGGTTCTGATGTAACGGTATCGTGTTCAGAAGGTGACGAAGGTCATATCTACGAAGGCTTGTTAGATTTTGATTATAATCTTCGTAAAATGAACGAAATGCCAGAAATTCCAGTTAAGATCATGATGAATGTGGGTAATCCAGATCGCGCATTTTCATTTGCTCAATTACCAAATGATGGCGTTGGTTTAGCGCGTTTAGAGTTCATCATTAATAACATGGTCGGAATTCATCCTAAAGCATTACTTAATGCCGATAAAATGTCTGATGCTGTTAAGAAAATAATTGCTGAAAGAACAACTGCCTATGGTGATCCTGTTGAATTTTATGTCAGCCGAATCGTTGAAGGTGTATCAACAATCGCCGCTTCGTTTAGTCCTAAAAAAGTGATTGTCCGTATGTCTGATTTTAAATCAAACGAATATGCTAATCTGATTGGTGGTGCTGATTTTGAACCTCATGAAGAAAATCCGATGATTGGGTTCAGGGGGGCGGCTCGTTATATTTCTGATGACTTTAGAGAATGTTTTGAACTTGAATGTAAAGCGATGAAACGCGTTCGTGATGACATGGGCTTTACCAATGTTGAACTGATGATTCCATTTGTACGTACAACAGCAGAAGCAGCTTCTGTTATTGAAATCATGAAAGAAAATGGTCTTGAACGTGGTAAAAATGGATTGCGCATCATTATGATGTGCGAGTTACCTTCTAATGCCGTTTTAGCCTCAGAATTTTTAGAATATTTTGATGGTTTTTCTATCGGCTCAAATGATATGACTCAGCTAACATTAGGGTTGGATCGTGATTCATCTTTAGTTGCTGGTTCATTTGATGAACGTAATCCTGCTGTTTTGGCATTATTAGACATGGCGATTACAGCCTGTAAAGATGCCGGTAAATATGTTGGTATTTGTGGTCAAGGCCCATCTGATCACCCTGATTTAGCAAAATGGTTATTAGATAAAGGCATTACTAGTATCTCGCTAAATCCAGATACTGTTATTTCTACATGGCAAGATTTAGCTAACTAATCACTCGTTAGCCATAAACGGTATTCAGCAATGAATGCCAAAGAAGGTAACCAGTAACATTATGATTTTATAATGTTACATGGTTACTTTTTTTTGCCTGTCATTTTTATATGATTGTGGCTCGGACTTTAAATACCGTTGTTTTAAAATACTTAGCTTAAACAAGACAATAAATACGAAATACATTAGGATAGTTACTGGGCTTCACTATCAAACGTGATGAAGGTGGTTTTTGTTTAAAAGCTGAAGTTCGACCAACTAATAAAAAACGATTTGACGAGCATGTATGTTCAGTTTTTGGGTGTGATAAAGGAAGTTAATAAGTGCCATCTATAGGAACGACCAAAGCTGATATCTCAACGAGTCAGAGCACTGGAAATAGCGTTACATTAACAAGTACCGGTGATTGGACTGTTGCTGGCATTCATGATCTAGCTACTAAATTAGCGTCTATGTTAAGCGCTTATAGTCAGCAAACTATTCAGTGGGATGTGGCCAATATTGGCGAAATAGATTCAGCTGGCATGATGTTATTTTTACATTATCATGATGTATTAGTTGCCAATAATTGTACGGTTACCGTTGAAGGTGAAACAGAAAATAACCGACAGCTCAGCGAGTTATTACGTGAGAATATTGATCAAGCAGATGTTCAACCTCAAAAATCGCCCTCTAACCCTTTTTACAAATTAGGGAAATTAACTAGCGATTTCTTTTCTGAATTATTATTGTTTTTTACTTTCTTTGGCGAAACCACTACTGTTTTTGTTAAATCATTGCGTCATCCCTTAAGTATTCGCTATGGTTCAATAGTAAAAAATATCGAAGAGTCGGGTGTTCGTGCCATACCTATCATTGTTGTAACTAGTTTCTTAATTGGTGTCGTCATTACCTATCAAGGGGCGGTTCAGCTAGAAAAGTTTGGTGCCAACATTTTCATTGTTGAAATGATAGGGATCTCTCTGACAAGAGAATTAGCACCATTGATTACGGCGATTGTTGTGGCAGGTCGAACAGGTTCGGCTTATACCGCGCAACTAGGTGTGATGAAGATTACTGAAGAAATGGATGCGATGCGAACTATGGGGTTTCATCCACATCATTTTTTAGTTATACCTCGTATTTTGGCATTAATGATTGCCTTACCATTACTGGTTTTTCTGGCTGATATTGTGGGTATCTTTGCAGGTATGGTTATTTCCCAAGTGCATTTACAGTTATCATTTTCAGAATTCTTTCATCGTTTGCAAAATGTGTTGGAAGTTAAGCAGGTTGTTATCGGCCTTATTAAAGCGCCATTTTTTGCACTATTGATTGGTATTATTAGTTGTTTTCGTGGATTTCAAGTTGAAAAAAATACTGAAAGTATTGGTCGATACACGACAATAAGTGTGGTGAATGCTATTTTCCTCGTGATTGCATGTGATGCAATTTTTTCAGTTATCTTAACGGAAATGGGCATTTGAGTAGTTCTATTATTACGGTCAAAAATGTTGTGACACAGTTTGGACCAAATCGTGTGCACGATGGTGTCAGTTTGCATGTTAAGCAAGGTGAGATCTATGGTTTATTAGGTGGCAGCGGATCAGGAAAATCAACATTATTAAAAGAAATGATTATGTTGTTAACACCGAAAGAAGGTGATATTACAATTCTTGGTCAGAATATTTTAACGAGTAGTAATGAGGATAAAGATTGTTTGAGACGACAATGGGGCGTGTTATTTCAAAATGGCGCTTTGTTTTCGTCGTTAACAGTTGCTGAAAATGTCGCCATCGGTTTGAAAGAATATACAGAACTTCCTGCTGCTTTGATTGATGATATAGTCAGAATGAAAATCAGTATGGTGGGTTTACCACCGCATGTTGGGTTACTCTATCCCGCTGAATTGAGTGGCGGAATGATTAAACGTGCATCGTTGGCCAGAGCATTATCGATGGATCCTAAATTATTATTTTTAGATGAGCCTACCTCAGGGCTTGATCCGGTAGGTGCCGCTGCATTTGATGAACTTATTCTTAAATTGCGAGATATGCTCGAATTAACGATCGTCATGGTGACGCATGATTTAGATTCTATTTGGACAACCGTGGATCGTTTAGCTGTTTTAGGAGAGAAGAAAGTGATTGTAGAAGGTACGCTTGATGACGTGAACCAGTCAGAACATCCTGACGTTAAAGCATTTTTTAGAGGAAAACGAGGTTTGGCTCGTATACAAAATGGAAAGTAAACTTAACTATACAATTGTTGGCTTATTTGTCGCTATTTTACTGACAGGATCGTTGGTATTTCTTTATTGGCTCAGCAAAAATACGGGCAATCAGCAATTTGATCATTACAAAGTCTATATGACTGAATCAGTATCAGGACTTAGTGCAGACGCGTCAGTTAAATATATGGGCGTTGATGTTGGTCGAGTGACCAAGGTTGCGATTAACCCCGAGAATCCAGAGCAAGTTATGTTGTTATTGGAAATTCGCCAAGGGATTCCAGTTAAACTTAATACGCGTGCTTCACTTAGGTTCTACGGTGTTACAGGCCTCGCTTTTATTGAATTGATGGGTAGTGGTAAAGATTCGCCACGCCTTAAACCTGAACATGAAGGCGATATTCCTGAGATAGCAGAATCAGCATCAACATTTTCAAATATTGAAAAAACGTTGAATGATCTTGCCGCTAACTCAGCAACTGTTTTACAAAGAATAGATTTGTTACTCAGTACTGATAATTTGACTAATGTTGCCGGTATTTTAGAACAGACTAAATTAGCATTAACAGGGTTTAATGAATATCAACCACAAATTGCCAAATTGATTGAACAAGGTGTGGTGGCTGAAAAAAATATCAATGAGGCCTTTAAGAATATCTCGCAAGCGGCTCAGAGTGTCGCAGCTCTTACTGATGATGTAGCTGGAAATATTCAGATTATGCAGACAGACTTCAGTCACACCTTATCTGAAATTGATCTGGCCTCACAAAGCGTCACAAGTATGACAGCGAGTTTTCAGCAGAATTATGTAGATTCGGGCAAAGGCATACCGCAAGAAGTGTCACAAAGCTTAAACTCTTTTCAACAACTTCTTTCTGAAATGGAAATTTTAGTCGTCGATTTACAACGCACTGCTAGAAAAGTTGAAACAAGTCCGAGTGACTTATTTTTGAAAAGTACCAAAACAAAATTAGGGCCAGGCGAGGGCGATCGTGGTGAAAAATAAACAATTTCTTTTATGGACAATACTTGCAACGATTTGGCTGTCAGGTTGTAGCATTATTAATCCAACGCCTAGTCCTGCGATTGATGTTTATACGCTTTCTCAGCTGATGGAGACATCAACAGCACCTACCAGGATGAAAGATGCTAAAGCGATGATACTTGAATTGTCGCCGATTCGCAGTCCACAAGGATTGTTAGGAACAGGCATTGTCTATAGAGATATGGATTATGGCTTTAATAGCTATGCTTACAGTCGCTGGAGTGACAATCCTAGTAAATTATTAAGTAGCTACCTTCAGCAATCACTCGATCAAAGTCCGCTTATTTCAGCTGTGGTGCAGGTAGGTACAAGAGCAAATGCCGATCTCGTCCTAGAATCGACTTTAGTAGACTTTAGTCATCATCTTCAAGCGGATGAAACTAAAACAACGGGTGTGGTATCAGTTATCTTTTATTTGATCGATCCAACTGATAAAAAGCTGATTGCTTCTAAGCAATTTACAAAAGAAGTGATAGCGGATCAAAGCAATGCCAAACAAGCGACGATGGCTATTAATAAAGCAAGCAAATTAATGGTGAATGATTTGCAAATGTGGTTAGAGCAAGCGATTAGAAACTTACCTGAAAAGTAAGTGAGTTAAGATTGAATCTAAGTGTGTTTTATACGTCTATGCTTAGAATGACAAAATCAACAACAGTGGCTTTAATATTTAAAGCCACTGTTGTTGATTTAAATTGTTTAAATCAATCATCTGATTGAATCTTTTTAAGCAGATCAGCGTTTAAGCAGATCTCTAATTTCTGTTAGCAAAACAACTTCTGTTGATGGCGCAGCGGGTGCGGCAGGCGCTGCTTCTTCTTTCTTTTTAAGTGAGTTCATGACCTTGATAGCCATGAAGATCGCAAAGGCGACAATCATAAAATCAACGATAGATTGGATGAATAAACCGTAATTAATAGTAACTGCAGCAATATCACCTTGTGCTTCTTGCATGACGTATGCAAGCTCCGAAAAGTTAACACCACCTACCAACATACCGATTGGAGGCATGATGATATCTTTTACTAATGAAGCGACAATTTTACCGAATGCAGCACCGATGATAATACCAACAGCCATGTCAACAACATTGCCTTTCATTGCAAAGCTTTTAAATTCACTTACAAAGCTCATAGATTCTTCCTTTAGAGTAATTAATTATTATTGATATCAAATCAAGCCAGTTATAACGATAAGTGCATAAAAACTTAAACATTATGACTTGATACTATAATAAAACTAGGGAGATGGCTATTTTTTTGGCGCGTAAATGTTAAGCGTTGAGAGTGATAAATAATATGAATAACAAGTTGATTTCAGTCTGTTTTATTGGCCGATACAACGATTATTTTAAGCGTTCTTACTGTCTATAATGCCAAGTGGGTTTTTGATTCTCATCAATTATTTGATGGTGAGTTAGCCATTGTCTAGCATCATCTGCATCGTGTTCAAACCATGCTTTGGCTGAGCCTAATCGAAAAGTATAACCCCAGCTATCCATATCGCTCATCATGCGATCACTTCCAACATCGGCTAAATGGTCGGCGAGTAATATTTGCAAATAACACACGCCATTTTCTTCGTCATAATCACCTTCTGCATCGGTATTTAGCTTTTCACGTCTAGCTGGATCCATACATATATAATGGCCGGCTTCATGTAATGCTGAATGGATTGGTGTGTCGTGGCGAAGATAGAGTTTATTGCCAATTAATCCTGCTTCACGCTCACCAAAAAAACTGCCTTGAATCGCATCATGTTCTGCAACGGATTCAATTTCAATACCATAAGGTTTAAGTAAAAGAGAGAGTTGCTGTTGCTGTTGTGGGCTACAGTTTAAAACATGAGTAGGATCAGAATCAGACACGTCGAGCATCGCCAATAATATGATTGGTCACCATGCCAGCTAATGTTAGACCAAAGATTGAAGGCATATAACTCATCGTGCCATTGACGGCACGTGGTCGGCCATGAGCGACCGCTTCTGGTGGCAATGCAGGTTGTGGTGACTCGATAGAATAAACAGTTTGAATGCCGCGACCTACGCCATTACGTCGCATGTGACCGCGTAACTGTTTAGCCAACTTACACATTGATGTATCCATAATGTCGCCAGTACGAATAAGGGTTGGATCGAGTTTACCGCCTGCGCCCATGCTGGAAAAAATAGGTATGTTTTTATGCCAGGCCGTCGCCATTAATTTTGTTTTACTTGCCATGCTGTCAATCGCATCAACGATAACATCATAATCAGGTGTAATAACATCTGGAATAGTTGTGGGTGATAGAAAATCAGTAATAATATTTATTTTACAGGCTGGGTTTATATCTCTAATGCGTTCTGCCATTACTTCAACTTTGAGCTGACCGACGGTTGAATTCAATGCGATTAATTGTCGATTGATATTAGAAGCCGAGACGACATCATGATCAACCAATGTTATTTCACCCACCCCCATTCGTGCGAGTGCTTCAGCAGTGAAAGAGCCAACACCGCCTATGCCGGCAAGAAAGACATGGCTTTTTTCTAATCGTTCGATACCTAGATCACCAATGATAATCTGTGTACGTTCAAATAGTGGATTTTGGTTTGTCATGGTTATCCTTAGCAAAGCACTTTTAAACGATTATTGGTATCTCTGTTTTCACGAATTAACGCATTGTTAGCATCATAGTTAGCCGCTTTTACTAGCCGATCATAAAGTAGTACATTGACCGATGCAGACAAGTTCATACACCCTACAGTAGGCACATAAACGACGGCATCAGCTTGATCGATAATCTCTTGGTCAATCGAGCCATCTTCTGGGCCGAAAATATACATCGCACTTTCTGGATGTTGGTATTCAGGTAGAGGAATAGCGTTAATGGCAAATTCCACACAAACGATTTTCATATTTTCAGTAACAGCATCTAAAAGATTTTCTGCTGATGAAATTAAAACGTCTTTGCTAATTTTACGGCTCATATCGACTGATCTTGCTTTACGTTCAATGGCTCTCGGGTAGCGATCGCCCGTATAAAAGACTCTATCAACACGATAATTAGCTGCTGCACGTAATACAGATCCAACATTATCAGGACTTTTAGGATTCACTAAGCCGAGGCTTACTTGGGATTGTTTCATTTATTCCTTAGCGGGACGATCAATAACAGCGTCACTTTTAAATATTTAAATACGACTAATACAATTTTCCGACACGATCTAAGTACGTTAGATAAAGGCGCATATCAAATTCTAGCTGATGATAATTGGGCTCCATATAAGTACATAATTTATAAAATGCTTTGTTGTGATCTTTCTCTTTTAAATGGGCCAATTCATGTACCACGATCATCGTTAAAAATTGACTAGGTGCGGTTTTAAAGACAGAACCAATACGCATCTCATTTTTGGCTTTTAACTTATTACCCTGAACGCGTGATACAAAGGTATGTAAACCTAACGCTTGGTGCAGCACATCCAATTTATCATCATAAATCACTTTGCTAAGCGGACTGGATTGACGAATAAATTGGTTTTTTAAGTCAATAACATAAGCATATAGCGCTTTATTAGTTTTAATATCATGCACATTTGGATATTTTTTTAACAATAACTCACCGAGTTTTTTGTTAGCGATTAAATCACGAACTTGATCTTGAACAGTATCGGGGTAGGCATTTAAGTATTTTAAGTGATTCATTTCAAATTTAAAATTCGTTTTGCATTATCAGTGGTTATTGTAGCAATTTGTTGTTCGCTTTCAGAACGAAGCGATGCCAATTCGGCAAGTATTTTAGGAATATTTTCCGGAGTATTTCTAGAATCTTGCATCTCAGACAAAGGCATATCAGGCGCATCAGTTTCTAATACAATGCTGGATAGCGGCAATTGGCTGAATAATGTTCGTAAACGTGTTGCTTTAGTATGAGTAATAACACCGCCGATACCGAATACAAACCCTAGTTTTTGGTAGTGTTCTGCTTGTTGCAGACTGCCATTAAACGCATGAACAATACCGCCAACGACACGGTGTTTTTTAAGCAAGCTTATAGTTTCGTCATGTGCCTTACGAACATGAAGTAATACGGGTAATTCGGCTTGTTGGGCGATATTCAACTGTGCGGTGAATAGGTCGATTTGTGCTTGTTTATCATGTTCAGGCAGATAAAAATCCAAACCGATTTCACCGATGGCAACAGGGCGAGAAGTGAGTGTTAAGCTTTTTAGCTGTGCCAAATGTTCTGCTTTATGTTCACCCATAAATAAAGGATGTAAACCTAATGCGGGATGTAATAAATCGGATTGGTCACAAAGCTCAAGTAAACGTTGCCAAGTATTTGCCATAACGCCAACAACGACAATATGGCTGATTTTTAGCTGTTGGCAATGAGCTAAAATCTCTGCACGATCAACATCAAAGGTTTGAAAGTCCAGATGGCAATGGCTATCGATAAGATTCATATTAAATATTAGTGCTTATCATTTATTGTTACCTATCAGCATATTAAGTAGTGATTAAGCGATAAAGTTTAACATTAATGGCCTAAAACTATTGCGTATTTAAGTACACAATAGTCGTGTGCAATTGATAGACTAAGCAACTTACTTTTATATAAACAGCTTAATATTTTGACGATACACGACTTTCAGCCTTTATCATTGACCGCCATTGAAGCAGCCATTGAACCCAATACACGCCGAAAACTGGACGATATTTTCATTCATCAATCCGTAGCTTCAACCAATGACATTTTGTGGCAACGCTTTAGCGAAGGGCAGATTTCGCCAGCAATTTGTCTTAGTGAAACACAAACGGCGGGGCGAGGTCGACGAGGTGACCCATGGCAATCGCCTTCAGTTGGCAACTTATATTTATCGATTTTTTGGCCATTTCCCGCAGAAACGGTCAGTGAAGGACTTAGTATTGCTGTGGGAATTAGTTTGATTGAAACCCTCAAAACTGAAGGAATCAATGACTTACAGTTGAAATGGCCGAATGATGTGTTATATAAAAGACAAAAGCTCGCCGGAATTCTAGTAGAATCACGATTCGGTAAAAATCAAAATACTGTCGTTGGCATTGGCCTTAACTTTAAGCTTCCAACTGCTACGAAAAATAAAATTCATCAACCTACCACCAGTCTTCAACAGCTTTGTACTGAGATACCCTGTAGAAATGGGCTGGCAGGAAAAATAATTCAAAATATGATCACAACATTAGAACACTTTCAACACCGCGGTTTAACTGACTTTCTTCCACAATGGCCGCAATATGATGCACTTGCTAATCATTCCGTTAACCTAATCAGCGATAAAGATACTCTCCATGTTATTGCCCGAGGCATTACTGAGCGGGGCGAATTACGCTATGAGTATGACAATACATTGCACACCTTATCGAATAGCCACGTTAGTATTAGGTTTGCATCATGAAATTATTAGTAGATATTGGCAATTCCCGTATTAAATGGACAACGTTAGATTCAGGTCGATTTACAGAATCACATAGCTTTGATCGTAAAAAAACCGGCATCAAAACTGCATTTACCAATGAATGGAAAGAGCTGACTGACATTGACTCAGTTTTCGTATCGAATGTTGGTGGAGACAAAATTGCTGAACATTTGACAGATTGGTCAGAAAAAAAGTGGCAAATCACCCCTAAATTTATTAGCAGCGAACAAAAGCGTTTTGGTGTAACCAATGCTTATCAACAAGCTGATAAATTAGGTGTTGATCGTTGGTTAGCATTAATTGCAGCACGACAACATGCTAGACAAGCGACGTGTATTATTGATTGTGGCACGGCCATTACGATTGATGTAGTGACTAAATATGGTGCGCATCAAGGCGGAATGATTTTACCCGGCATCACATTAATGCGGCATGCGTTGACTAGCAATACTAGTAATCTAACTGACGTAATAGAAGAGAAAGAGTTTAAAACTTTAGCCGTTAATACTCAAAGCGCTGTGCAATGCGGTACTTTGTATATGGTCACAGCAAGTCTTGAACGTATCGTTGATGATTTAAATGAGCAGTTTAATAATCGTATACGTTTCATTATTACAGGTGGTGATGCCGAACTTGTTATGCCTTTATTACCTTCATTTATTGCTCACTATCCAGATATCGTTTTGAAAGGCTTAGGTTATTATGCTCGACAAGGTGATAGACAGCCTAGAAAGCCAGAGGCAGTTGAAGAAAAAAAAGCAGTTGAAACAACTCAAGGAGCTGATGACAAAATAGCAGCTGAAAAACCAAAAGCAGTTGAAGAAACAAAAGCAGTTGAAGAACCAAAAGCAGTTGAAGAAACAAAAGCAGTTGAAGAAACAAAAGCAGTTGAAGAAACAAAAGCAGTTGAAGAAACAAAA
>LAZR01001971.1_pt1 | contig 12385 bp, 8 predicted proteins | sample 329461 | NCBI WGS metagenome assembly LAZR01 (sample SAMN03002196, study PRJNA259156) | marine sediment metagenome | biome: sea floor; feature: Hydrothermal impacted sediments; material: marine sediment; isolation source: Loki non-amplified sample from Loki's castle hydrothermal vent sediment ...
GGACAAGATTAGACAGGCCGACAAGACGGGTGCGGCAAATGACGGTAGACAGTATCTTGAATGGATACTATTCGAAATCTGTACCTCTACAGAAGCACCGGCAGCACTTCGGAAGGACGGGCGCTACGATGCCGGTAACCTGCAAGATCCGGCCAGACTGCGGTTGAACAAGCTTCTGCCATCCTGGAAAGAGTAGAGATGTTCAATAATAAATTATACCTTGAGTTTGGCGGCAAGCTTCTCTTTGACTATCATGCCTCAAGAGTGCTGCCCGGATTTGACCCAAACGTCAAGATGAGGCTCCTCCTGCAGCTTAAGGATAAGGCTGATATTCTGCTTTGTATTTATGCTGGTGATATAGAGAGAAAAAAGGTAAGAGCCGACTTTGGAATTACTTATGACGTTGATGCTCTTAAGTTGATCGATGATTTAAGAGATTGGGATCTGGGGGTTTTAGGTGTTGTTATAACTCGCTTTGATGATCAGCCAGCAGCCCAGATATTTAAAAATAGATTAGAGCGGCGGAACATAAAAGTCTATACTCATCGATTTACAAAAGGATATCCTACAGACGTTGAACTTATAGTTAGCGATGAGGGTTACGGAGCAAACGAATATATCCCTACTGAAAAACCTCTGGTAATAGTGACAGGCCCTGGCCCGGGAAGCGGAAAATTAGCCACATCTCTTTCTCAGCTCTACCATGATTATAAACGAGGAATAAAAGCCGGATATGCCAAATTTGAAACCTTCCCCATCTGGGATTTGCCTTTAAAACATCCTGTAAACATTGCCTATGAAGCAGCCACGGCTGATATTGGAGATTTCAATCTTATAGATAATTTTCACTTGGAAGCCTATGGCAAACCAGCAGTGAACTATAACCGCGATGTTGAAGTCTTCCCTGTCCTTAAGTGCATACTAGAAAAGCTTACCGGAACTGAACCCATCTATAAATCGCCCACGGATATGGGCGTAAATCGAGCAAATTCAGGTATAATCGATGATAAAGTGGTGAGCTGGGCAGCCGAGCAGGAGGTGATCAGGAGGTATTTCAGGTACTCCTGCGAATATGCGATGGGATTTGTGGATAAAGATACAGTCAACAGAGTAGAACTTCTTTTGAAAAAACTGAATGTTAAGCTAGAGGATAGAAGAGTAATTAAGCCAGCTATGGATGCAGCCCTGGATGCAAAGAAGCAAAAGAAAGGAAACAAGGGGATTTTTTGCGGAGCAGCTATCGAATTAAAGGATGGCACAATTCTGACTGGCAAAAACTCTCCACTTATGCATGCTTCCTCCAGTCTTGTTCTGAACGCGGTAAAAAAGCTAGCAGGAATTGAAGATCAGATACATTTAGTTTCACCCGAAATAATAGAATCGATATCGAGTCTTAAAAAAGATATTCTGAGTGCAAAATCGATAAGTTTAGACCTGGAAGAAGCTCTGATCAGCATATGCATCAGTGCAACCACCAATCCTACTGCTAAGAAAGCCCTGGAAAAATTGAAAGAACTCAAAGGTTGTGAAGTCCATCTAACACATATTCCCACTCCAGGCGATGAAGCAGGATTAAAAAGATTGGGGGTAAACCTTACCAGCGAACCAAGTTTTTCCACTAAAGACCTTTTCTCCACCTAAAAAATGGGGCCACGAAAAATGGTGCCTGGCCCCATTTCCTAAAAGGAAAGCGGGATAACTCTTTATTCCCTTATAATGTAGGGGATTTGCTTTTTTTTGCGAAAAATGGCGCCTGGCCCCATTTTCTAAATGGGATTTTTCTTGTAGGGGCTTGATTCATCAAGCCCACCTTTTAATTATCCAAATTATTTATTAAATGAGAGACGCAAAAAACAAGACCTGATCCCGTCTCTTTTGACAAAATTAAAAAAAAAAGAAAGATTTTTATTATCATTTTTTCTAAGATAATGTATTATTTCAAAGAAAAAAAAGAGGAGTTGAATGATGGATGAAATAAAATCTATTGAAGAAAGGATCAAGGAAATAAAAGAAACTGTGGGCTCGGAGAAAGCAATCTCCGCTTTATCCGGAGGCGTGGACAGTTCCGCATGCACGGTCCTGGCTCATAGAGCTATAGGCTCAAACCTGAAGAGTGTCTTTATTGATGATGGATTGATGAGAGAAAAAGAGCCTGAGCAGGTGAGAGAGACATTTCGAGACCTGGGAATTGAGGTCGATATTATAGATACTCAAGATGAGTTTTTTCAGGCTCTTAAAGGCAAAATTGACCCAGAGGAAAAAAGAAAAGCTTTTCGCTCGACTTTTTATACTATTTTTGGAAGAGAAGTACTGAAAAGTGAAGCTAAATTTTTAGTGCAGGGGACTATTGCAGCTGATATTCTTGAAACAAAGGGCGGTATAAAGACTCAACACAACATTCTCGAGCAGATTGGAATAGATCCTGAGAAAGGATTCGGATTTAAGGTTGTTGAGCCTGTGAAGGATTTGTTTAAACCTCAAGTCAGAGATGTGGCCAAAGAGCTGGATCTTCCAGAAATGATTTATGGAAGGATGCCCTTTCCAGGCCCCGGCTTAGCGACAAGAATAGTGGGGGAAGTGACTCCGGAGAGAGTTTCTCTCGTCAGAAAAGCAACCCAGATAGTCGAGGAGGAAATCGAGTCACTAAAGCCATTCCAGGCTTTTGCTGTTTTGCTGAGTGATAGAGGAACAGGAGTTGAAGAAGGCAAAAGGAAATTTGGGCAAATAGTTATAGTCCGCTCAGTGGAGAGCAAAGACGCTCTGACAGCCGAACCTACTCAAGTCCCATGGGATATTCTCATGAAGATATCTAAGAGAATTACCGGGGAAATACCGGACGTGGTGCGTGTTGCCTATGAAATTACGCCCAAGCCTCCTGCAACCATCGAATATATTTAGTAGGGGAGGCCAACTACTTATTTCCTTATAATGAAAAATGGGGCCTGGCCCCATTTCCTGATTAAAGGAAAACGGGACAACTTTTTGTTGCTTATATTGTAGAGGGCTTGCTTTTTTTATGGGATTTTTCTTGTAGTGGTTTTTGTTGTAGGGGTTTTTCTTGTAGGGGCTTGATTCATCAAGCCCACCTTTTAATTATCCAAATTATTTATTTAATGCAGAGATGCAAAAAACAAGACCTGAGCCCATCTTTGGGGAAAAATGGAACCTGGCCCCATTTTTCTATATTCGGACGACTTACTCATATCGGTTTAATTCGTCTTTTTCTTGAAAATCTTATACAAACCAACGGTCGCGAGGGGAATGATATAGACGATGAAAAATCCCCAGCTTACTGTTCCGTAACCTTTCGCTATCAGGGGAATCAGTCCAAACGTTGAAAGCCCCAGACCTATTAAAAGAAGAACCAGGGCTACAACAGGTCTTTGCCAGCGAAGGAGCTTTTTTCCCTTTGCTTGAAGAGCTGATTGGATACGTTGATTCACAGCATGAATGAAACCTGTGCCTGTTTCAATTAAGGTTCCGATAAGAACAACGAGGTATAAGATTCTTAATGAAGCAAATCCAAAATTTCGAAGGAGATAGTCGGCTGGCACTTCCTCGGGTAAAACAGCCGGATAATGACTGACCACGGCTATATAGAAGAGAAGGCCTGGCAGGATGCCGATCAGACCTCCAAGAAGACCGGCAGAGATTGCTTCTTTTCTTGTTTTTATATGACTGACACAGAATAATACGGCGGGAATAACTCCCATGTTGTAGAGGGCATATTTAAATCCTCCCAGAGACCATTTCGGAAGGGCGATGCCGCTTGAAAAGTTTTTCTGAATCTCAGGGCCGAACTTAACAACAGCGGCGATAAGAAAAAGCCCGTAGACAATGTAGAGGACGATTGACCAACTCGAAAGGAACTTTTCGATCAAGCCGCTTCCCTTAAAGGTCAAAAAGCCAATAGCGCACAGCATAATCATAACCCCGATTATAAAAGGAATGCCGAAATTGTCCCGGAGTAGGGCACCAGCCGCAGACCCTATCACACCAAGGACGATGAACAGCAGAATGAAATACAATATTTCAAAGAGAAACCAGAAGGGCCCAATGAGTTTTATGAAAAACGTTCGATAATCATAAGCGCGGAACTTCCGGGAGAATTCAAAAGTCAAAGCCAGTAATACTGACCACATCACGGTTGTGATTATGAGCATTCCCAGGAGACCTCCAAGAGGTCCGTAGTTGAGAAAGTATTCCACCAGCTCCCGTCCTGTGCCATAACCTCCAGCGATAACCACTGATTGGAAAACCAGTCCGGGTAATAAATATTTTTTAAAGGAGGAGGAATTCAGAAAAGTCATTCTTGACTTCCGTATACCTTTGTAACTGATCTCTCCTGGAGTTCGCTCAATAATACAAAAAACAGAAAACAGGGTCAAATCAATAAAAAGGGGACAGGCTACTTTTTTTTAATCGGTGAGTTTGATAAATCATACCTCTAAACAATATATAAAAAAGTAGCCTGTCCCCTTTTTGTTTATTTATTTAATGGCTTCATCTATAATACAAAGGAATAATCAAGTTCAGCACATCAGGAAAGAGGAATATTTATGCCGCTTCAACCCATAGATGAGAGGCAGGAAAAAATTCGGTCGATAACTCTATGGGGAGTCCTGCTTAATATTTTTCTTGTGGCTTTAAAGCTCATTTCTGGCATCCTCATTGGATCTTCAGCTCTTATTGCTGACGGAGTGCATTCGCTTTCCGACCTGGCCACAGATTTTATCGTATTGATCGGGACTCGTTTATCCAGCAGACCTGCGGACAAAACTCACCCTTATGGTCACGGCAAATTAGAGGCGATCGCCTCTATTATGATTGCCCTGGTGCTTCTTTTCATCAGCTTCGGGCTCATCTGGTCAGCAGGTATTTTAATATTCCAACATAAACACAATTATCCAGGCTATATGATACTTATAGTGGCGTTTGTTTCTGTTATCTTCAAAGAAATCTTATTTTATATAACGCGAAAAGTTTCCCGGATTACTCAAAGCACAGTACTGTATGCAAATGCCTGGCACCACCGATCAGATTCCCTTTCTTCATTTGCCGTCCTGATCGGGGGTGTTGCAAGCCTTTTAGGGTGGGGTCTTGCCGACCAGGTGGCGACAATAGTTGTCGGTTTCATGATCATAGGAGTAGCGGGTAAAATACTCTTCGATAGTCTTTTAGAGCTCTCCGAGCATTCTGCGGACAGTGAATCCATCCAGAAAATAGAAAATGTTTTATCCAAAGAAGCGGACATCTCCTCCTGGCACGCCCTCCGGACAAGACTGGTTGGAGCTGAATTATTCGTAGATGTTCATTTATTGGTTGATCCTGCGCTGTCTGTGCAAAAAAGTCATGATATCTCGGTGAAGATCGAAGGGAAAATCAAAAAGGAATTGTCCAAACCTTCTAATATCCTGGTTCATATAGAGCCTGATCAGGAAAAATGCACAAACCTAAATCCTGAAGTGAAATAATATTAATAGATAATATAACAGGGACAGACCCCAATTTTTGTGGCGCAGAAAAATCACCCCCCATATCACCTTTAAAGGTGATTGAAATCCTAAGCCTTGTAAGTCAATCTAATAGCGCCTTGCTAAGCTGGCTGGGCAAGGCAGTGCCCACAAAAAACATTTCATATCCCTCCTTTTCCCCCAAAACAGCCAGCATTTCCATTTCTAGCTTCTTTTCTTCCTTCTCTCCTCCTTTAGCTTTCTTAATTAGGCTGGAGAAATCTACTTTCCTTCTTTCTTAATAAATTTGCCAAAGAAATTATGCAGCCAGGCAAAGAGTACACCCAAAATAAATCCGTCTAAAGCCGCATACAAAGTAGCTACGATAACACCTCCAAAACCCCATTTGCCAAAATGGTAGCCTGGAAATATGGAGTCAATAAGCTGTAAAAATGCCACACCATAAGCGGGAAAAATGAGATTGCCAATACCTATAAAAAAAACTACTATAGCAAAAAATTTGCTTAAGGTAAGCCCGAGGTGAATAACATTGAATTTCATAATCCCTCCTAATATTTAAATTTTTTTGATTTAGCTTATTTTTTACACTTTTTATTTAAAAGTCAATATATCCTGCTCGCGCCAAAAAAGCAGAATCAGCAGAAACTATATTCTGGCGCAATAAGAAGTTAGTTTGGGCACCAATAGTCAAAAATGAAGACGTAAAGTTCAATGCGCATTTAAAGTCTAAATGGTGCTCTTCTCAATTTTAAATAGCCCACTTTTAAATCTTAGCTATCACGGCGCCGGAACTCATTGACAATCCAGGGGTACATCTGGTATTCTGGCATATCCTAAACTGTGCGGCGCTATCGTCTAGGGGTTAGGATAGGTGGTTCTCATCCATCAGACCGGGGTTCGATTCCCCGTAGCGCTGCTACTCCTTATCTCCACTTTTTTCCCTGGAAAAATTGATGATTTGAGCCTTTCTGGTTTTCAGTCGCCAGACCATACTTTCAACGCTTTTCAATCGATTTTGTTACGTATTTGCAACGTGGGAAGAAGTCTATTTCGGTTTTAAAAGACGCAAGGGACTTAAAATCCCTCGTAGGTTTGCCTACGTGCCGGTTCGAGTCCGGCCCTCGGCACTCTGTAAATCCAGCCTTCCTCATATATTCATCCGAGTTTCTGCTGTTTTCCGTTTTAGCATCCATACGCAAACTGGTGACAAATGGGGAGAGGTCCATCTCAATTTTCAATTGACTCTAATTATATTCCTTGATATCCTTTTGCCGATTAAACATGGGAATATAGGGGACAGCAATGAAGAAAAGTATTCAATAATGTCAAATTTACATTACGAACAAGGAGGAAAGAAATGTTTGATAAGATCAGCATTCTGAAGAGAATACGTTTAGCCCAATTCGTTCGAATTTCTATTTGTTTCACATTTATCCTTCCTATCCTGCTTTTATTCCAGTGTATAACGACTGATTCTTCCCTCGAGGAAAGAATCCAAAGAGTCGATAATGGATTAATCCGTGCTGTTGTTATCAAAGACCAGCCTATAGAGAAATGGAATATTGTTGACCGAATGAAGCATTATAAGGTTCCTGGTGTCAGTATTGCTGTTATCAATAATTATAAAATAGAATGGGCCAAGGGCTACGGTGTCAAAGAGGTAGGGAAGGAAGATGTCGTAACATCTGACACTCTATTTCAAGCAGCCTCCATCAGTAAGCCTGTTGCAGCCTCTGCAGCCCTTCATTTTGTCGAAAAAGGAATTCTCGATCTCGATGAAAATGTAAACAATAAACTTGATTCTTGGAGGATCCCTGATAATAAATACACCGAAGAGGAAAAAGTCACACTTCGGCGTTTATTGAGTCACAGTTCAGGATTGACGGTTCATGGTTTTAGAGGTTATGCACAAGGCGAGGAAATTCCAACAGTCCTACAGGTGTTGGATGGAGAAGAACCAGCAAACTCAGATCCTGTCCGGGTTGATATTGAGCCTGGCACTCAGTATCGTTATTCAGGAGGCGGATTCACGGTCATGCAATACATGCTCACTGAACTCAAGAATAAGCCTTTTCCTCAAATCATGAGAGAGACGGTCCTCGATCCCCTTAACATGAAACTCAGTACATATGAACAGCCTTTGCCCGAAAACCGAAAGGGGGAGGAAGCTATAGCACATAGAGGCAATGGCAAACCAATCGAAGGGAAATGGCACACCTATCCAGAAATGGCAGCTGCAGGTCTTTGGACAACGCCTTCGGACCTCTGCCGTTTTGCGATTGAGCTTATGCTTGCCTCTAAAGGAAAGTCCAATAAAATTCTCTCGAAGGAGATGGTGAGCCAAATGCTCACAGTTCAAAAGGGAAATTATGGACTTGGCATTGGTGTGGAAGGAAAAGGAGAGTATTTCAGATTTAGTCATGGTGGAGGTAACGAAGGATTCCGATGTTTCGTTGTCGCCTATCCTGAGAAGGGGCAGGGAGCAGCAATAATGACAAACAGCGATAGTGGCGGCACGCTATATTTTGAAATACTACGCAGTGTGGCCAATGAATATAATTGGAAAGATTTCCAGCCAAAAGAAAAGGTTCTCGCTGAAGTCGATCCATCGATTTATGACCTGTATATAGGAAAATACATGCTCTCTCCTGATGTTATCGTAACTGTATCCAAAGAGAACAATCAATTATTTGTACAGTTTTCCGGTGAAGATCCAGAGGAATGCTTTCCAGAATCCGAAACTGACTTTTTCTCTTTAGAATGGGATTTGCAAATCACCTTTGTAAAAAATGAAAAAGGTGTAATTGAGAAAATTAAGGTTAATTATCAGGGCCAGAAGCTTGAATTAAAGAAAATCGAGTAAAATTACAAAGCACTACCAGAAATTCCTCTCCCTCAGGAAAGACGCTGACCCTGGTATTGTTGAGGTGGAGGATGCGAAGAAGAGGGTGGCTGGATTGAAAAGGCAGTAATTTACTTGCGTGGTAGTAAGCCTACCTATTTATATTCATTAGCTATTCATCTGATTAATTTCTGAACTTGAAAAATGATTTTATCGTTTCTCAGTGCATAAATAAGCTCCGTAAAAGTTCTAAGATTGGGTATGTTAGGGCTGCTACTCAGATTTTCCCTGATTTCCCCAAAAAATTTGACTAAAATCAATTATTTTTGAATTTGTTTATGTTAATGTATAAAAAGAACATCAGATACTTTTTTTGGAGGCAATTATATGAAAGAGATTAAAAAAGATGTTTACTGGGTTGGAAAGGTGGACTGGGAACTAAGAAAATTCCATGGAGATGAATATTCAACTCATAGAGGGACTACTTATAACTCTTATCTTGTGAAAGAAAAAAAAACGGCCCTAATTGATACGGTCTGGAGCCCTTTCAGTGCTGAGTTCGTTGAGAATTTGAAAAAGTACGTTTCCCTCAAGGAAATCGACTATGTTGTTGCCAATCATGCCGAGATAGATCACAGCGGCGGACTGGCGGAATTAATGGAAATCATTCCGGAAACTCCTGTTTACTGCACGAAAAGCGGTGTGAAATCGTTAAAGGGTCATTTCCACAAGGATTGGAATTTCGTTCCCGTCAAAACTGGAGACAAGCTCAATCTGGGTAAAAAGGAACTGATGTTCATAGAGGCTCCAATGCTTCACTGGCCGGACAGCATGTTCTGTTACCTCACGGAAGAAAACCTCCTCTTCAGCAACGACGCTTTTGGTCAACACCTGGCCAGCGAGTTGATGTACAATGATTTAGTAGATCAGGCCGAGCTGTTCCAGGAATGCATAAAATATTACGCCAACATTTTAACTCCGTTCAGCGGTCTTGTTGAGAAGAAAATAGACGAATTCAAGAGTCTGAATGTCCCCGTGGACATGATTTGCCCCAGTCATGGGGTAATCTGGAGGGACAATCCGTTGCAGATCGTAGGCAAGTATCTCGACTGGTCTAAAAATTATAGAGAAAACCAGATTACGATCGTGTACGACACGATGTGGAACGGGACAAGGAAAATGGCGGAAGCAATTGCAAAAGGAATAAAATCGGCCGACGATAAGGCAGTGGTTAAGTTGTTTAACATTTCCCGATCGGACAAGAATGACGTTGCGACCGAAGTCTTCAAATCCAAAGCTCTTTTAGTCGGATCACCAACTTTTAACAGGGGAATCCTGTCCGCAGTGGCCGGATTCATGGAGCAGATAAGGGGATTGAAATTCAAGGAGAAGAAGGCAGCGGCGTTCGGAACTTATGGCTGGAGCGCAGAGTCAGTTGACGTGATCAGCAAGGGGCTTGAAAGTGCTGGATTTGACTTGCTGGAGGATGGAATAAAATCAATATGGAATCCGGATGAGAATTCTTTGAAAGAGTGTGTTGATTTCGGAAAAGAAATCGCAGTAAAGACCAGATTTCCCAATCGACAATAATCAATAAATAATTAACTCAGCCTTCAGCCGGTATTCGACCAGGAATCCTTCATACTAATGATGATGGCGCGGAATGGTCTCTTCCCATGTTTTCTCCCTGATGAGTTTTCCATTTTCCAGCACCCGCCGTGTGTACCTGTAGAAAAAGTTCTTGCCATCACTGGTGAACGAAAGAACACCTTCCACTGTCAGTGTTCTATCTTCCAGTTCAACTGTATAACGAGTTTCACCCGTTACACTCGCTTTGGCAGGGTCGTTATCCTGCGCTTCATGGACCAAATTCTCCCAATACTTAATTGTCGCCCAAGGATATACTGAACCGCTCGCTCCCGAAGCTACAATTCGTGTTTTTGATGCAGGCGGAATGCGTTCGATACTCCTGGTTTCGGCATATCCTGAGACGGATTCATCATCGAGTTTGAGATTGGCGTAACCCGGGAGTTGCGGATTCTTGGCTGGAGGAAGAAATTCAGGTCCCGTCCGGTCAGACTCAGGCATTACCGGCAGTATAATATGCGATGAATTCGCGCCTTCCACGTCCAGGGTCGTGGTCATCGCATAGGGTGTGGGCCAGATCATTGGCCAGAGTGCGTTGTTGACAGCCAGACGGATACGATGCCCCTTGGGGAATACCCACGAAGTAAAGTGCAAGTCATACGCTAGCTTGTAAACCTGGCCGGGTACAAGTGCCTCCGGCTCTTCCGAAGATTTCCGGTGCGCGCCGCTAAGACCGGCGCCTGCCACCTGAGTGACGGTTCCATCGGGCGCGATGTCGGAAACGCGCACGATCCAATTGGCCAGGGGCGCATCCGCTGCTACATGCAATATCGCCCTCGGAAAGCCGAGGATCTCCAGGTCTTGGTCCAGCGGATCAGTATCATAGACCAGGCTGTAGGCGTCGGTGCCGCGCTGATCCCACGGAAAATCCCCCCACCAATTGACGTTACCCGATGCCTCTACGCCGACCGTGGGAAGATATCGGAGCTTATGGGTTTGTCCGTCGCCCCCAACAGATTTAGCACTCGACAATGTGTGATCAGCGTGGGCGTAAAGGGCTAATTTTTTTGTTCGCTCGATTGGCCAGCCGTCTTCCCAGCGCCAGTAACCTGGCACCTTATCGACAGCGCCCGGCGGATGCCACTCGCGAACATAAACTGCGAACCGGGGTTCATCCATAATGCCTGTGTCATCGCCCTTCAACCAATGATCGAACCAGCGAACGGCCTCGTGGCGCCATTCCATTCCAGGCTTTGGATAGGGAAAGTTCGGCAAGGTGTGTGCCCAGGGACCCATTATGCCCTTGACTGGGGCCTCAAGTTTTTCGAGCATTCGAGGCACACTGTCGCGATAACCGTCATACCATCCACCGATGACAAATGTCGGTATTTTGATGCTGGAGTAATCGGAATTAAGTGATGCCCGGTTCCAGAATGGACCGTCATGTTGCTGACGTTTGTATATGAGCAGCCAGGGTTCCGTATCGAAGCGATCGCGAAAATAGGCTTCATCAATGACGTAATCCGGTGGTGCGGGCAGAATATTAGCAATATCCTGGCCGAACTCGTAGGAATCGACATGCATCATCCCATCGATAAAATGAACGTCGTCGCGAAACAGATCGTCGGTACCCATAATAGCGACAATGGCTTTCAGGGCTGACGGATTGCGCATCGCCATCTGGATGGAGTTGAACGCTCCCCATGAGATGCCGAACATGCCGACCTTACCTGTGGACCATGCCTGTTTCGACAGCCAGTCAATGACCACTTCGCCATCTTCCTGTTCCTGATCTGTATATTCGTACTCGATCAGTTTGCCTTCGCTGGTGCCGGAGCCTCGGATATCCACACGAGCGACGACGTAACCTCGCGAGATAAAATATGAGAACTGCGCGAACCGGCCTTTGCGGCTTTCGTCTTTTCGATATGGCAGATATTCGAGTAGCACAGGGAATTTGGCGGTAGCTTTTCGATCCGCCGGCATGAACAGACTGGCTGCCAGCCGCACGCCATCGGGCATCGGAATCCAGATCTCCTTGATCTCGATTCCCTCATGCGTGACATTGGGGAGTCTCGACTGGCTGTTGGCAACCGTCGTAGTGATGAGCAATGCCAGTGATAGCGTGATCAATAAACTCCTTCTCATATTGCGCACCATAAGAATTTCCTTTTTTGGTTTTGACAATTTCCCCTCCTTCATGTTCAATGTCTGCACTCTTCGCTGCAGCATAGGCAATAATACAGTAAAGAAACTTCTCTAGTCAAAAAGAAATCCGCAGGGAAGAGAACTGACTCTGGACTATCTGGAACAAAAAGTCAGGGATTTGTCGGCATTTATTAAGAGTCTTGTTTTATCCTGATAAGTCCATTAAGATGATATTTACCATGAAATTTATTGTTTTCTGGGTATAGAAAAGATGACTAGTGATAAACATGATGATACTGATTTCAGTGTACCATTAAACCGTTTTTCACAGGAG
>LAZR01001972.1_pt1 | contig 12379 bp, 11 predicted proteins | sample 329461 | NCBI WGS metagenome assembly LAZR01 (sample SAMN03002196, study PRJNA259156) | marine sediment metagenome | biome: sea floor; feature: Hydrothermal impacted sediments; material: marine sediment; isolation source: Loki non-amplified sample from Loki's castle hydrothermal vent sediment ...
GGAGAGCGTCTTGGCTTCCTACCTGGTGATTTAGCGCAAAAAGTTGATCCTTATTTGCGACCTTTGTTTGACGCCTTATATGAAATGTTAGGTTTCGAACGTGTGGCTAAATTGATGGAGCGAAATGTTATTGAAGTTGCGCCATTAGCTTACATGCGTGGGCGTACGTTAAACGAGTCATTTATCATTCTCGATGAAGCGCAAAACACGACTGTTGAACAAATGAAAATGTTTTTAACTCGTATGGGCTATAACTCAACAGCGGTGATTACTGGTGACATTACCCAAGTAGATCTGCCCGGTTCACAGCGCTCTGGTTTACGTCATGCGATTGAGGTGTTAAAAGGAGTTGAAGGGATTGGTTTCAGCTTTTTTCAAGCCAAAGATGTGGTGAGACATTCACTCGTGCAAAAAGTGATTTTGGCCTACGATAAGGCGAATGAAAACGCATGACAGTGATGGTAGATTATCAGTGTGCCTATGAGGGTGCTTTACCTGACGAAACCTTATTTACCCAGTGGGCTAAAGCCGCTCTCTCTGAAGTAGTGGGTGACTGCGAACTGAGCATTCGAATCGTTGATGAAGACGAAAGTGCGGAATTAAATAGTCAATACCGCGGTAAAACGGGCCCAACGAATGTGTTGTCATTCCCTTTTGACGCCCCCGTTGTGCTTGAACCCCAATTATTAGGTGATTTGGTCATTTGTGCTCCAGTTGTAGAGCGCGAAGCCAAAGAACAGAAAAAAATAGAACAGAACCATTGGGCACATATGGTGATTCATGGTTGTTTGCACTTATTAGGTTATGACCATATTGAAGATGACGAAGCAGAAGTGATGGAAGCCCTGGAGGTGACACTTTTGCAGAAACTGAATATTACTAATCCTTATGAATGGCACGGTAACGAATTATGAGTGAAGGGCGACAGAGTCGTTTAGCAAATCAATCTTGGGTACGTAGACTGAGTAATCTGTTTATGGAGCCGCAAGATCAAGAACAACTTATTGAGTTGATTCGATCAGCATCGGAGCGGCACATCCTCGATTCGGAAGCTCTCTCTATTGTCGAGGGTGCATTAAGTGTTTCCCAAATGCAGGCAAGGGATATCATGATTCCTCGTTCGCAAGTGGTTATGGTGTCTCGTGATGCGCCTGCTGAAGAGACCCTGAAATTAGTAACGGAAACGTCACACTCACGCTTTCCTGTGATGGATGATGACCGTGATGATGTCATTGGTATCTTATTAGCTAAAGACCTTCTCACTGCCGTTGTCGAAAGTGGTAATTTTGATTTTGATCTTCGTGAATTATTGCGTCCGGCTGTATTTATTCCTGAAAGTAAACGCTTGAATGTATTGCTTAGAGAGTTTCGTGCTCGCCGTAATCATATGGCTATTGTGGTTGATGAATATGGTGGTGTTGCCGGTATTGTCACCATTGAGAATGTACTAGAACAGATCGTGGGTGAAATCGAAGATGAACACGATATCGACGATGATGCGCCTATTCTTGAACGTGATGAAAATACTTACACGGTAAAAGCCTTGACTATGGTGGAAGACTTTAATGAGTTTTTTGACCTTGAATGGAGTGATGAAGACTTTGATACCGTGGGTGGCTATGTCGTGAATCAGTTTGGTCACCTACCTGAGCGCGGTGAAGAAACCACCATCGGCCGGTTCCACTTCACCATTTTACGTGCCGATAATCGGCGAGTGCATTTGATGAAGATGGTGATCTTGCCCGAAGAAGAAGTGACTGAAGACGACACTGAGTAATGTACATGTATACAGGGCCGGTAATACGAGGATGGAAAGGGGATCTACTGGCACTGTTAGCTGGTGGTCTTATCCCTTTAGCATTTGCACCATTTTATTATTATCCAATAGCGTTATTGAGTTTATTCCTGCTTCTCGCTTGCTGGGATGGTGTCTCGATAAAACAAGCCGCCTGGCGAGGTTGGCTATTTGGCTTGGGTATGTTTGGTGTCGGCGTGTCATGGGTGTTTGTTGCTATCCATGTGTTTGGTCACTCCAGCATTTTCCTAGCAGGACTGCTTACGTTTGCTTTTGTCGCCATCCTGTCTTCCTATCTTGCCCTGCTTGGCGCGCTGCTAAAAAAAATCACTATAGGCCGTTTTCAGCCGCATGATTCACTGCTGTTATTTCCGGTTGGCTGGCTTGGATTTGAGCTTTTTAAAGCGTGGTTTTTAAGTGGCTTTCCATGGTTAGAAATAGGCGTCAGCCAAATTGACGGTCCTCTAGCTGGTTGGGTGCCGGTGGTGGGCGTTAACACCGTCTCGCTGTTGGTCGCATTTAGCTCTGCCTGCTTGTATGTTTGTCTAAAACATCGTCAATGGTTCTATTTACTACCCCTTGCACTTATCTGGATATCAGGGCCTGTCTTACAGCAACAAGAGTGGACCTCACCTTCTGGAACCCCTATTAAGACAAGTATCATTCAAGGTAATGTGCCGCAAGATATCAAATGGAATTCTGAGCAGTTGATGAATACATTAACGCTCTACGAAAACCTCACCGAACTACACTGGGATAGTGATTTAGTGGTGTGGCCAGAAAATGCCCTGCCTGCTTTTTATCATCAGTTGAATGATTTTTACTTAACGCCACTGCAAGCAAAAGCGCGTGAACACCACACGGATATTTTGCTTGGCTTACCGGTGCTAGGAAAAAATGGTGAAGACTACTACAACAGCATGATGGTATTGGGGGCAGAAAAAGGCTTTTATCATAAGCAACATCTTGTGCCATTTGGCGATTATGTCCCATTTGCTTGGCTGAGAGGGCTGATTGCCTTCTTTAATTTACCCATGTCGGGCTTTGTTCCCGGTAATGCTGGACAAGAGCTGTTGAAGGCGGCAGGTCAAAGCGTAGGTGTTTCAATCTGCTATGAAGATGTGTTTTCAATGGAGGTTCTACAAGCCTTACCTGAGGCGAATATATTAGTAAATGCCACCAACAATGCATGGTATGGTGACTCTTTTGCACCACATCAACATTTTCAAATTTCTCGAAGTCGGGCGCTAGAAACAGGGCGTCCTTTAGTAAGAGCAACCACTAATGGTATTTCAGCACTGGTTGACTCTAAGGGTAGGGTCGAGCAGCAGACGTCTCAGTTTGAGCAGGCTACATTAACGGGGGAGGTTCAGCCTAGAGAAGGTGAAACGCCTTATGTGGCTGTTAAGCGATGGCCTTTGTATATTCTTGTTTTAGTGATGTTACTGCTATTTGCAGTGCGACGTCGTCAATAGGGTTACCAGCTAGACTATGCAGTTCCTCACCATACAACGTATCTTAGGTATTTTACTGTCACTGTTCAGTATCACCATGCTGCCGCCTGTTTTGGTGTCTTGGTATTACGAAGATGGCGCTAGTGGCGCCTTCTTAACAGCCTTTGTACTGTTATTAATTATCGGTACGATATTTTGGGTGCCTGTAAGACATCATCGCAAAGAGCTTAAAATTCGAGATGGCTTTATCGTTGTGGTGATGTTCTGGATTGTTTTGGGACTATCAGGTTCTTTGCCTTTTTTCCTTACTGAAGTCCCTCAAATGTCATTTACCGATGCTGTGTTTGAGTCAATGTCAGGCTTAACCACAACGGGTGCTACTGTTCTGACAGGCTTAGACACCTTACCCAAAGCCGTTTTGTTTTATCGCCAATTCTTACAGTGGTTGGGCGGCATGGGAATCGTTGTTCTTGCGGTGGCTATTCTGCCGTTATTAGGCGTCGGTGGTATGCAGCTATATCGTGCCGAAACCCCTGGGCCAATGAAAGATGCCAAATTAACGCCGCGAATCACCGAAACCGCAAAAGCCCTTTGGTATATATATTTATCACTGACAGTCGCCTGCGCTATTGCCTATAAACTAGCAGGTATGACATGGTTTGATGCCGTTGGTCATAGCTTTTCTACCGTTGCTATCGGTGGTTTTTCTACTCATGATGCCAGCATGGGGTATTTTGATAGTGTGACTATCGAAATGGTAACGGTTGCCTTTATGTTGGTGTCGGGCATGAACTTTTCCTTGCACTTCTTGGCTTGGCGACACCGCAGTGTTCGGCACTACTGGAAAGATTCTGAATTACGCACTTACCTTGCAATTCTAGCCGTTATTTCTCTAGTCACATCCAGCTATCTCTATTTCAGTGGTACTTTTGAAGATGCATGGACAGCCATTCATCAAGGCATATTCCAAACAGTATCGATTGGTACAACTGCGGGATATACCACGACAGATTATTACTTGTGGCCAGGCTTTTTACCTATTCTATTATTAATGGCAAGCTACATTGGTGGTTGTGCGTTTTCGACGGGCGGCGGTATTAAGGTTATTCGCATTATGTTGCTGTTTAAGCAAGGCTATCGTGAAATATTACGCTTGATCCATCCCAATGCCGTTTTTGCCATCAAGGTCAATGGCAAAGCGCTGCCGGCAAAAGTCGTTGGTGCGGTATGGGGCTTTTTTGCCATGTATGTCTTCTGTTTTAGCATCATGCATTTATTTTTGATGTCTACGGGATTGGATGTTGTTACTTCATTTTCAGCGGTCACCGCCTGTCTAAATAACCTTGGACCTGGTTTAGGTGAGGTGGGTGCAAATTTTGGCGATATTAACGCGCCATCAAAATGGGTTTTGGCCATGGCCATGCTATTGGGACGACTGGAAATTTTTACCTTATTGGTTGTCTTAACTCCTGCTTTCTGGCGTCGTTAATGAGTGATATTGCTGCTAAGTGGGATCAGATCTATAGCCAACGTCAGCTCGACGAACAGTCTGTTTCTGTCGTGTTATCACAGAATGCACATCTATTACCTGCCAGTGGCATTGCGCTAGATCTCGCTTGTGGGATGGGGGCAGATAGCCTTTTTCTGGCCCAAAAAGGATTAAAGGTCACAAGTTGGGATTGTTCAAGCGTTGCGATTTCAGGCTTGAGAAAGAAGGCTGATGAGAAAAACGTAGCTATTGATGCTCAGATTCGAGATGTCATTGCACATCCACCCTCTAAGCATAGTGTCGATATCATGGTGGTAAGTCATTTTCTAGTCCGAAATATGGCTGAGCAGATTACTGATGCATTAAAGCCCCATGTGCTTTTATTTTATCAAACGTTTTGCCGCACTAAAGTATCAGAACAAGGCCCCAAAAATAGAGATTATCTATTAGAAGACAATGAGCTTTTACGCCTATTTTCAGCATTAAAATTACGAGTTTACCGTGAAGAGTCAGTGCTGGGCGACCCTGAACAAGGTTGGCGGAATCGAGCGATGTTGGTCGCTGAAAAGGGGTAAATCTACCGATCATCAATTAAACTTGCTTGCTAAGATAATGATCTATAAAATAACGCGGTTCTAAAGCCCGAGAATTTAAATCACTCGAGCCAGATTTTTGCAAACACACATTAACGAGTACAGATATGAAAGCGGATATCCATCCAGATTACACCGAGATCAATGTTACCTGTAGCTGCGGTAACACCTTTAAAACTCGCTCTACACGCACTTCAGACTTGACTCTGGATGTGTGTTCAGAATGCCACCCGTTCTACACTGGTAAACAGAAAATGTTAGATACGGCTGGCCGCGTTGATAAATTCCGTCAAAAATACGGTAAATAATATCTGTTGGAATCAACCTGAAATGGATTGAATATATGCTGAACGTATTAGTAAACACTAGTACAAGTCGCGACAGATTACGAAGCCTCTGCTTTACAGCAGGGGCTTTGTTGTTTCTGGGACTTGGTGGCTGCGCAACAAACCCGGTCACGGGGGAGCAAGACTTTGTCATGTTTGGTGAAGACACTGAACTGCAAATGGGTAGAGAAAATCACCCTAAAATTATCACTGAGTACGGACGTTATAAAGACCAAGCGTTGCAAGCCTATGTGCAATCAGTCGGTGAGCGATTAGCAGCCGTGAGTCACCGCGATAATCTGACTTACCGTTTTACGGTACTAGACTCGCCAGTGATTAATGCTTTTGCGTTACCGGGTGGTTATATCTACATTACACGAGGCCTTATGGCCTATCTGAATTCAGAAGCTGAGCTTGCCGCTGTGTTAGGCCATGAGATTGGTCATGTCACTGCAAGGCATGGAGTACGTCAACAAAGTGCTGCTCAGGCGAGTAGTCTCGGTTACACACTCGGTTCACTCTTAATTCCTGAACTGCGTGGTGCAGGCGCACAGAACATTTTTAATATGCTCGGCGGTGCGTTGTTAAGTGGTTATGGGCGTGAGCATGAATTAGAGTCGGATCGCCTGGGTGCTGAATATTTAGCTAAATCTGGCTATAACCCAAAAGCGATGATTAGCGTGATTAGTGTTTTAAAAAACCAAGAGGAATTCGCGGCTGCTCAGGCAAAAAAACAGGGGCGTGAATATCAGGGGTATCACGGTTTATTCGCGAGTCACCCTGATAATGACACTCGCTTACAACAAGTTGTCTCTCAGGCATCACAGTATGCTGATGCCAATAAAAATGGTCATCTCGATCGTAGCGCATACCTAAACCATATCGAAGGTATGACCTTTGGGGACAGTCAAGAACAGGGTATTCGGTCAAATAATCACTTTTATCACTTGGCAATGCGCTTTGCGGTTGATTTTCCTGAACAATGGCAAATCAATAATAATCCAACAAGCTTGCAAGCAATGTCTGCAAATGGCGAGGCTTTCATGGAAATGGGGGCCGATGATTTAAATCTTAAACTATCGCCGGAACAGTTTATTAAGCAACGCTTGAAAGTATCAGATCTGCGCTCAGGCGAAAAGCTTAACAGTCATGGATTACAAGGTTTCACCGGTATTACATTTACTAAAGGAAAGCCGATTAGGATTGGTGTTGTATATTTAAATGATAAAGCGTTTATTTTCTTTGGCGGTACTAAGGATAATGCGACATTTAATGGCTATGACAAAGAATTTTTAAGCACAATTAAAAGCTTACATAGTCTTCGCGATGACGAAACACGATTAGCTCAGGAATTAAAAATTCACATTCAAACAGTGAGAAATGGTGACACTTTCCAAAGCTTGGCTAAACAAAGTCGAATCAGTAACAGTCCAGTCGATCAGCTACGATTGTTAAATGATGCCTATCCAAATGGCCAACTTGTATCTGGACAACGCATAAAACAAGTTAAATGATCGAGCTGAATTAAAACAGCTCAATCACAGGTGAACCGCCAGTGGACTGCTCAGATAATGGGGCCATGCGTGTGGGAACGTATTGTTCCCTAAATGTTTCATAAATAGCATCTTCAGCATCTGGTCTTGCGAGAAGTCCAGTTGCTGGATCAATTCTGACTGTAACCATACCTACAGGTGGTTTTAAGGGGGCTTCCGGTATGTCCGCCAAGGCGACTTTCATGAAGTCAATCCACATTGGCAGAGCGGCTCTGCCACCGGTTTCGTAGCGTCCTAGTGAACGAGGGGTATCAAAACCCACCCAAGCCGTGGCCACCAGTTCTGGGTGGAAGCCATTGAACCATGCATCGACTTGATCATTGGTTGTGCCCGTTTTACCCGCTAAATCATTTCTGCCTAAAGAAAGCGCTTTTCGGCCTGTGCCATGTTTTACAACATCACGTAGGAGACTATTCATGATGTAATTGTTTTGTGCTGTCATGATACGGGGAGCGACTGTAAGGCGTTGTTCTTCATCTTGTATTGAGCCTGTGTTGACTAGGCAGGATTCACATACGGTTGCCGTCATAGCTTGTTCGATAATCTCGCCATTTGAATCTTCAATACGATCAATAAGGTGCGGCTCTATCTTATATCCCCCATTGGCGAGTGAAGAATAGGCTGTTGCCATATCCCAAGGTGATGCACTACCACTGCCCAAAGCTAAAGATAGGTTTTTATGTAAGCTACCCGGTTTAAATCCAAAGCGTTGTGCATAATCAACAGCATAATCAGCACCAATATCTCTTAATAGACGAATAGAGACTAAGTTGCGTGAATGAATAAGTGCTTCTCTTAAACGAGTTGGTCCGAAAAATTTCCCACTATAATTTTCTGGTCGCCACACATTTTCCAAACCAGGATCGTCAAATACCACCGGGGCATCATTGATGATACTGGCAGCGGTATAGCCTTTTTCTAGCGCGGCAGAGTATATAAAAGGCTTAAAGCCAGAACCTGGTTGTCTACTTGATTGAGTGACACGATTAAACTTATTGTTAAAGAAGTCAAAACCACCATTTAATGCCGTGACTGCCCCATCATAAGGGGCTATGGCAACTATTGCGCCTTGAACTTGTGGCAACTGAGCCAATGTCCAATTATCACTGGTCAACTCTTCAACATAGATAACATCGCCAAGTGCGAGAACATCAGTGATTTTTTTTGGTGTAGGTCCTTTACTATTAGTGCTTAATTGTTTTTGCGCCCACTTGATTGAGCCTATCGGTAAATGACTATAGCCCCAGTTACGAATATAGATTTCTGCAGAATCATCACTCACATTAGTGACTAATGCCGTTTTGAGCGGTCCAATATTCTGATATGGGGCAATTAAGGTCTCTATATCGTCAGCAGAGCTTTGCTCTGGAAGCGTTAAATGCGCTACTGGCCCACGATAGCCATGACGACGATCGTAATCGAGTAAGGCGGTCTGTATGGCATTATTTGCTGCTTTCTGCTGCTTCGCTCGAATAGTGGTGTAAACATTGAAGCCGTTTGTATAAAGATCGTCACCATATTCAGCAATTAACTTTGTGCGGACCATTTCAGAAACATAGGGGGCAGACACCTCAATTTCTCTTCCATGATAACTAGCTGTTACTGGTGCTTTGATGGCTTGAGAATAGTCCGCTTCACTAATGAAACCGACTTCCCACATTCTTCTTAAAACATAGTCGCGACGTAAGATTGCTCGATCTGGATTGATGATGGGATTATAAGCTGAGGGAGCTTTGGGTAGCCCTGCAATCATAGCCATCTGAGCTAGTGTTAATTTATCGAGGGTAGTCCCGTAATAAACATTGGCTGCCGCACCAACCCCATAAGCTCTTTTCCCAAGATAAATTTTGTTTAGGTAGAGGGTAAGAATCTCTTCTTTGGTCAGCACCTTCTCAATTTGTAAGGCCAACAAGATTTCATTTATTTTGCGTAAGTATGTTTTTTCATTCGATAAGAAAAAATTACGCGCAACTTGCATGGTAATAGTACTACCACCTTGCGATTTTGAACCCGTGGTGGCCAGTGAATAGGCGGCGCGAAGAATCCCTTGATAATCAACACCTGGATGTTCGTAAAACCGATCATCTTCAGCTGCTAAAAATGCATCAATCAGCGTTGTTGGCAGCTCATCGTACTGGACAGGAATGCGTCTTTTTTCACCAAACTCTGCCATTAGCAAGCCTTCAGAGCTAAATATTCGCAATGGAATTTGAAGCTGTGTTTGTTTGAGTGTGCTGGTATCAGGTAATTTCGGCGCTAAAAAAAAGTAAACAGCAGCCACAGAAATCAGCATGATGAGCAAAAGACTAATTAATAATTTTGCTGTCAGGCGCATAAATCGATACATGTAGGTTTGTCTGGTTTTGAAAAATGAATGGAAAGTATATATTGAGTCACAAATAATAACAGTGCATTAGTTCAAATCACCAATTTTGTTGGTATATTGGGTTGACAAGGATTGATTTCTTAATAAACTACTTTAAGTTATAAGGCTAAGTGTGTTTATATAATCGAAACAACGGGAATTGAGGCGATACATGTTCGGACGAAAAAAATCCCCTTTGCTAGGCATCGACATCAGTTCGTCTGTTGTTAAAGTGCTTGAGCTTAGTAAGAAAGGTGAAAAATATACGGTCGAGTCATACTCTGTTGAGCCTCTTCCCGTTAACGCAGTCATCGAAAGCCGAATTGAAAATCGTGATGAAGTCGCTGGCGCTATTAGACGTGCAGTGAAACGCTCCGGCTCAAAAGCGAAAGAAGCCTCTGTCGCTGTTTCAGCTAATTCTGCCATTAGTAAAGTCGTTTCATTTCCTGCCAGTTTATCTGAGCGAGAGCTGGAAGAAAATGTCATCATGGAAGCGGAAAATTACATTCCATATCCACTTGAAGAAGTACGCTTAGACTTTGAAGTCATAGGACCATCTGTCGCCGATGTTGATGCCGTTGATGTGTTACTGGCAGCCTCAAGAAGAGAAAACGTTGACGTGAGAACGGAAGTGGTAGAAAAGGCAGGCTTAAAACCACGCCTTGTTGATGTCGAAGCGTACACAATGGAAAATGCGTTCGAATTAATTGCTAAACAACTGCCTCATTACGGACAAGGCCTCACTGTTGCCGTCGCCGATGTCGGCGCTACATTGACCACACTCCACGTTTTAGTCGATGGCAAGATTGTATTCACTCGAGAGCAAACCTTTGGTGGCCGAATGCTCACTGAAGACATTGAACGCCATTATGGAATGTCTTACCAAGAAGCGGGTAGAGCCAAAAAAGACGGTAGCCTACCTGAAGATTATATCCCCAAAGTGTTAGAACCCTTTAAACGATCAATGGCGATGACAGTCACTCGCGCACTGCAATTTTTCTTTTCTGCTTCTACACAGTATCAGACCATTGATCATATTATCCTTGCTGGTGGTTGTGCCTCGATTGACGGTATCGACACCATGATAGAGCAGGAAACAGGCACCTCAACCTCTATTGTGAATCCTTTTGCTGAAATGTCTTTGGGGTCGAGAGTGAAAATTCAAGCCTTAACTAATGACGCACCGTCAATGATGATTGCTTGTGGCTTGGCAATGAGGAGTTTTGACTAATGGCTCATATTAATCTACTCCCTTGGCGTGAGGAACGAAGAGAAGAAAGGCAGAAGCAGTTCTTCCTGGCAATGGGTGCAGCATTCCTGTTTGCAGCCCTCAGCTTTTATCTAGTGATGATGTATTTCGATGGCAAAATCGATAACCAAAATCAGCGTAACACGTTGCTAACAAATGAGATAGCAGCCCTGGATATCAAGATAAATGAAATACGTGATCTTGAAAAACAAAAACAAAGTCTATTAGCGCGTATGCAGGTTATTCAAGACCTTCAAGAAAGCCGACCCAAGATTGTAAAAATATTTGATTCATTACCTCGTGTCGTTCCAGATGGTATTCATTTAGAAAAAGTGATTAGAACAGGCAATGCCATTACTTTTAACGGTACGGCTGAGTCTAATGCTCGCGTATCGGTATTCATGAGGCAGTTAGACGACAATCCAGAATATGGTGAGTCTCGATTGCAAGTTATTAAGAGGACTTCTTCTAATAACGCCGCCATTCGTCAGTTTACTGTTGAGGTGAATGAGTCATCAGCTAAAGAAGAGGGGGATAGTTAAATGGAACTTTCTTCAATTAATGATCTTGATTTTAATGAAAGTGGTGAATGGCCACCACTTGTCAAAGTAATTGCCGCCGTTGTTATTTGCATTGTTGTCTGGGTGGGTGGTTATTATTTCATTTTGAAAGAAAAGGAAGCTGAACTCGTTAAGCTGGAACAAAAAGAAGTGGAGTTAAAGCAGGCTTTTGAAATTAAGCAGGCTAAGGCATTTAATCTGGAGGCCTATAAGGAACAACTGGCAGAAATGCGGGTTATGTTCTCATCAATGCTGGAACAATTACCGAAAAAGAGCGAGGTGCCCGATCTCCTTGTTGATATCACTCGTACAGGATTGATTAATGGACTCGAGTTTGAGCTATTTAAACCCGAAGGTGAGAAACCAGTGGATTTCTATGCTGAGCTGCCGATACAAATGACGGTAACAGGTAATTATCATCAGTTTGGTGAATTTGTGAGTGGCGTTGCCGCACTTCCAAGAATTGTCACCTTGCATGATATAAGCATGGGGCCGATGAATGCTGCGACGGGTAATATGACGATGAATCTCACCGCTAAAACCTATCGCTATTTTGACGATGAGAAGTAAAGTAATGACTTCATTAACAAAATTTACAGCAAGTAATATGTTTTTCAGACTGTTGTTAGGTCTTAGCGCCTTAGCATTGACAGGCTGCCAACAAGATAAATCGGATCTGACTGCCTATATCGCACAAATAAAAAGTCAACAAAAATCAGATATCCCACCTATTCCTGTAATGAAGCCGTATGACAAGTTTGACTATGCCGCAGCAGCACTTCGCGATCCCTTTATTCCAACCGTAATAGATGTTCCTCCCCCTCAACCTGAGCCTGTCATTGATAATGTTGAATCAGCGCCAACTCTGACGAGCACGGTGGAGGTGGCGACTGAAGAACCCAGCCCGACACCCAGCCTGGACGAAATCTTAGCCCTTGGTCGGGATGCTTCCAATCGCGGCGACTGGGAAGAAGCCATTTTGCTCTACAATCAGG
>LAZR01001974.1_pt1 | contig 12372 bp, 13 predicted proteins | sample 329461 | NCBI WGS metagenome assembly LAZR01 (sample SAMN03002196, study PRJNA259156) | marine sediment metagenome | biome: sea floor; feature: Hydrothermal impacted sediments; material: marine sediment; isolation source: Loki non-amplified sample from Loki's castle hydrothermal vent sediment ...
TAAGTGACTTTTAATTATTTTATTGGTTTGTTTAAAAGATGGAGCATCTTGCAAGCAAGAACCACCAAATTTCATAATCATTAGATTTTTTTTTTTCTCTGGTAAAATGACCACCAAAAACTCTCTTTTTTTTAAATAAATAATCCTTTTTATAGATTAAAAGAAAATACTAAACTTAAACATTCATTAAAAAACTAAATAATATTCTGAAATTATAAAATTAAAAGTTGTAGATCGTGGTAAAAACAATTAAAATTCCCTGGGCAGTGTGGCGGGAGCCTGAATTTTTAGAATTAACATTTCCCGATTCATGGAAAGTTGCTCTTTGTAGTATGAATAGCGCTCCTGATTTATCGGATAATGAGATTAAAGTTGGCGTTTTAACTCCGATTGGATCACGAAAACTATCTGAAATAGCTAATGGGAAGAAAAATGCTGTTATTGTAGTAGATGACACTACCAGAAGTACACCAGTTTCCAGAGTGATCCCCCATGTCATTGAAGAATTAGAAGTTTCAGGAATTACTAATGAGAAGATTACTATCTTGCTAGCTATTGGAGCTCACAGACCAATGACTAAACGGGATTGTATTCTCAAATTAGGTAAGGAAATTTGTAAAACAATAAATATTGAGAATCATCATCCATATGAAAATTTAACTCATATAGGAGAATCAAAAATAGGAACGCCTATTGATATCAATACTACTTATTACAATGCAGAATTGAAAATTTCATTAGGAGGAGTGATTCCACACCCAATTGCAGGTTATGGGGGAGGGGCTAAAATTGTACTTCCTGGTGTATGCGGTATTAATACCCTTGAGTCAAATCATTCAGCCCCAACACGTTTAGGAATTAGTTCAGGTATAGGAGAAATAACTGAACTAAGAAAAGATATTGAAGATATTGCCGGAATGGTTGGTTTAGATTATTCTATCAATGTTGTTTTAACAGAGAATGGTGGAATTGCTGGAGTTTTTTCAGGTCACTTTATCCAAGCACATCGAAAGGCTGTAGAATTATGCCAAAAAGTATATAAGACAAAACTGAGCCAATTTGAAAATGATGTTTGCTTTTTCAACCTATATCCTGAGGATTCAGAATTAAACCAATCTCAAAAAGGTTTTAATTTCATAAGAATGGCGCCAAGGAACTTACTTTCAGGAGAAAATGGGACTATTGTTTTAATGTCTTCATCCCATGAGGGTCGTGGGTATCATAGTTTAATTTCAGAGACGGGAGCTAAGTTATATAGAAATCCGAAAGAACAGAAGGGTTTTCCCTGGAGAACATTCTATTTCTCACCAAATATTAGTGAATCTGATTTATATCATTTTTACTCCAAAGATATGAAACTTTTTAATGATTGGGATGATTTAATTGAGGAACTAAGTAAAATTTATAAGAATGGAGCCAAAGTTGCAGTGATCCCTACTAGCATTCAAATGCCAGAGATTAAAAGAACTACCCCATAAACAAAATATGACACCTGATCTTATTCCATCTGACAATATGAGTATGCCTAATTAATCTTGAGTAATGCAAAGTTAATTTAAAAACCTTTAAAGTTAAAAAAAAAAAATTAATTTTTAAATCTTCTTTTAATATAAAATACTGAAGCAGCACTAAAAATGCTTAATATGATTAGGATATCAAACCCTGGAATTGCAGGACCCCCACTAGGAGTGAGTTTCACAATGATTACACTAGCATATCCAATATTGCCTGCTACATCTCGAGTATAAAATGAGATTGTTACTGCTCCACCTTGAGCAGCATTCCAAAGAGCTTCATCAATAATCCCTATAGTATCTGTAATTGTAGTATTCGTAAGGCCATTGTCAATTGTATACCAAATGGATTCTAAGTTGGATTCATCTATAGAAATACTGTAAGCAGGGGGATGGATTAATTCATCATTAAAAGTGGGTGAAGTAATAGTAATTATAGGATTTTCAATATCTTTTTCTACTGTTTTCTCAGTATAACCGAGTAATCCTGATGTATCAGTTGCATAAAACCGAATATTTATTGTCCCACTTCCGATTTTCTCCCATTCTGTTTGATCGATTGTGCCAATGACATTAGAAAATGTAATATTTGTACTCCCCCCGTCAAGTGTATACCATATCTTGTCTAAGTTGGGTTCATTAATAGAAATATTAAATCCAGGCGCATTAGCACCGTATATTTTATCAGAGCTAGGTAGATTAACTATTATGATAGGTATATCAATATCTTTCTTCAGGGTCACTTCAGTATATCCTAGTAATCCCCATGAATCATTAGCAAAAAAACGAATAGTAACTGTTCCATTTCCCAGTTTATCCCATTCTATTTGATCAATTGCTCCAATGACATTAGAAAAGGTAATATTTGTGCTCCCACCATCAAGTGTATACCACATAGTATCTAAATTAAGTTCGTTGACGGTTATATTGAATCCTGGTGCATTTACACCAAATATGTCACTAGAGCTAGGGGAATTAAGGGTTATCAAGGGTATTTCCAGGTCCTTTCTTATAGTCACTTCAGTATATCCTAGTAATCCCCATGAATCATTAGCGTAAAACCGAATAGATACTGTTCCGTTTCCTAATTTATCCCATTCTATTTGATCAATTGCTCCAATGACATTAGAAAAGGTAACATTTGTACTTCCACCATCAAGTGTATACCACATTGAATCTAGATTAGAATCAATAATTGAAATATCATAATTAGGTGCAAAAGCCCCAAAATATGCACTTGCATTAGGTGAATTAATTTCAATTAAAGGTTGTGTATTTGTTTCAAAGTATCTCAGACCAGATTTATACTGGTTACCAAGTGAATCGTTACCAAATACTTGGATGTTATGAATTCCCTCTGATGGAAAGGGAAGAGTGGTATTTCCGGTAATTGTTTGGTTTGTTAATCCATCTAATGAAAATCCTAACCAATCAGGAGTAAAACCTGTTTCAAAACTAAGCATTAACCCTTCTTGTGCATTATCATCAATCGAGTATGCGGGATCCCATGAATAACCAACTGCATCCACATAATACCTGTAATTATTGTCCGCTCCACGAGTAGCAAAATAGACCTGAGAGACGTTATCAACGTTATCGGAAAAAGTAAAATCCCCAAATTGCTCACCATCAATAACAATCCTCCAGGTATCTTGTGATAATCCACGATAACTCCCAGTAGTACATTCAAAAGCGATTTCTACATGATACCAAGTATTATCGGATAAAATTTTAGTAGTATCATGCAATCCGGTACTATCTTCATACCTAAATGTACCTCCCCAGACTTGGAGCCATCCTATTCCATTACCCCAAACACTTGTTGCGGTATCATCTAATAGGATGGTACTAAAAGTTCTTATTGCGGTATCAGACAATACCCAAAATTCAACCGTACCATAAGTTTGAGGTGTAAAAGAATTATGCAATTCGTCATGGTTTGCATTAGTGTTGTCATACATTTCAATAACTTTTTTATGGTTAAACATCTCATTTTTAACATTCACATATCCTGCACCTTCAAATACGTCCCATCCTGCGGGATCACTTCCATCATTATCGCTCTCAAACCCATAGGTCGAAGGATAATATCCACTCATCGGTGTGTTATAGGTTTCATTTTTGGGAGTTAAAATATTAATTTCATAAACCGAGAAATAGCGTATCACTGATTCAAATTTTGCATCTAATGAATCATTACCAAATACTTGGATGTTATGAATTCCCTCTGATGGAAAGGGAAGAGTGGTATTTCCGGTAATTGTTTGGTTTGTTAATCCATCTAATGAAAATCCTAACCAATCAGGAGTAAAACCTGTTTCAAAACTAAGCATTAACCCTTCTTGTGCATTATCATCAATCGAGTATGCGGGATCCCATGAATAACCAACTGCATCCACATAATACCTGTAATTATTGTCCGCTCCACGAGTAGCAAAATAGACCTGAGAGACGTTATCAACGTTATCGGAAAAAGTAAAATCCCCAAATTGCTCACCATCAATAACAATCCTCCAGGTATCTTGTGATAATCCACGATAACTCCCAGTAGTACATTCAAAAGCGATTTCTACATGATACCAAGTATTATCGGATAAAATTTTAGTAGTATCATGCAATCCGGTACTATCTTCATACCTAAATGTACCTCCCCAGACTTGGAGCCATCCTATTCCATTACCCCAAACACTTGTTGCGGTATCATCTAATAGGATGGTACTAAAAGTTCTTATTGCGGTATCAGACAATACCCAAAATTCAACCGTACCATAAGTTTGAGGTGTAAAAGAATTATGCAATTCGTCATGGTTTGCATTAGTGTTGTCATACATTTCAATAACTTTTTTATGGTTAAACATCTCATTTTTAACATTCACATATCCTGCACCTTCAAATACGTCCCATCCTGCGGGATCACTTCCATCATTATCGCTCTCAAACCCATAGGTCGAGGGATAATATCCACTCATCGGAGCTGCATAAGTTTTATTTTCAGGAGTATTGACAGTAATTTCGTTGGCATTTGTTTTTGGATCGAGAGATTCAATGAGTCTATCCTGTTTTCCAGCAAATTGAGCAAGTATGGAAGAAGATATTGGATAAAACATAAAAGAAATAATAATAATCAAAAATATTACGAAGTAAGAAGCACTTTTCTTTTTATTTAACATATTTTTGTCTTTCTCTAATGGATACTAAAAACAAATAATTTAATTCTGTATTTAAACTTTTCTACAAAATCCGAAGAGAATAAATCTTGTAATCTCAGAATAGAACGGGTTTTCTGGAAAAAATCTTAGAACAAATAAGAAAGATAAAAACATTAATGTATGGAAAATGAAAATATATTAATTTCTGTTGCTGAAAGATCTCAATATTATTCGTTTGAGGGCATTTCAGGCAAATACTTACATTTTCTTTAGTATTTTTTTTCTATATAATTTTTAAAATTATTATCAAATACGCCAACCCAACTAAGATAAATGAAGTATAAAATACCAATAAATTATTATCAAAACGAATATCTCTTTTAATAAATCCTAAGTTTAATTTAAATGAAAATAATTCTTTAGGCTTTAATATACCGAAAAATAATAATGCTTGAAAGTATCGTATATAAGGGTTACTAAAGAACATAAAAACTGCTATAATAAATATTGAAGCAAAGAGGATCTCAAGAAGATCAGCTTTTTTCAATCGAAATAATATATATGATCCAATGATAATCGCTACTGGGATCAATCTAATATATAAGGGTAAAATACTTTCTCCTCTCTGATTCCAAAATGAATAGAGTTGTAGATAATTATCCCAGTAAAAAATAGGTAACACAAGAAAAATAAGAAGAATAGGAATTGTAGTGATTAAAAATATTTTCATTTCTTCCCAGTTCTTTTCTATTATATATTTTAAAAAGAAAAATCCTACTATGGGTAAAGTATATAACTTTCCTACTGCTGAAAGTGCAAGGAATAAATAAAATAGGTATTTACTCCAAGAATTTTCTCTGTTATAAAGAATTAAAGCCATAAATAAGAAAAAGAAAAAAATAGCATCGGTTATATGATATCCACAATTTTCCAAACTAAATGAATTGTTTAGAAATAAAAATGGATTAATCATAAAAAGACCAAACACATATTCTTTCTTAGGGATTTTAAAGTTTTTTAAAACGAAATAAAACATTAACATTGTCATAATATCAAAAAGAAAGGCCCAAAAGGCAAAAACTTCAACCATCCCGAATGATAGTATTTTAATAAAATCTAATAATACCATTGTTAGGGGTGGATAATAAAAACTACCCTTGAAATTAATGTAAACATCTCCCCAACCTCTTCCGGGATCTATTGCATGAATATAATAATAAAAAACTAACATAAATATACGAATTAAAATACCTCCGATTATAAAGATAAGCCCCTTTTTTTCCAATATGTTTCCTAAAAGCGACTGATCTTGTTTTTCGTTATTCTCATTCATATTATTTACCTTATTAGACATTATATTTTAAAATATAAAATTCAGTTTTTTTAAATTTCAGAATATTCGGTCGCGTTATTAATTATTCTTTTTTCTTAACAGAAATGTATTCTTTATACAATTTTTTATTAAATCTAAAGATTTATTAATTCATAAGGTTTATTTTCTAATTATTTATTTTACAAAGCTTTAACCAGCTTATCAATTAAATATGATAAAGATTTTTATTCCGGTTTATAATGAGGAAGATTTCATAGAATCAAATTTAAATTATATGTATAAGAGATTCACTAAATTACTTAAAGATGATTTTTTAATTTATATCGTTAATGACGGAAGCACAGATAAAACGGGGGATATAATTGATGCAATAAATCTAAGAAATCTCATTCACCTTAGATGTAAAGGTCCTTCAGTTCGAGAAAACCTTGCAAAAATGATTTTCAATCATGCAGATGGAGAAGATCTTATATTCTTTATGGATGCTGATTTATCAGCTAGAATGTCTGCAATACCACAATTATTACACTCAATAAATCAGGGTTATGACATTGTAATTGGAAGTAGATATATAAAAGGTTCAAGACTAAGTAGAGCGCCATATAGATTTATTGTTTCAAAGATTTTTAATCTATTTTTAAGGATTTATTTTTCCTCTAAAATTAAAGATCACGAATGTGGATTTAAATTGTTTAAAGCAAATATAATTAAGGATCTAATAAATGATATGGGGTGGAATTTACAAAGAAGAGCATTCTGGGATTCTGAAATGCTTATTAGAGCTCAACGTAAAAAGTATAAAATTAGAGAAGTCCCAGTTACTTGGGTAGAAGGTCCAAAATCTTATATTTCAATAAATAAGGAAAAATCAATGATTCTCTACATATTATTTTTAAAATTTAAATTAAGAAATGAAAGAAAAACTAAAATTGATAATTAGTTCATTTTTTACAATATCCAATTAAGGATAATCCTATGGGTAATTTATATCCGATTCTAATTAAACGATTTTCGATAGTTAAAATTTTAAAAAATACTTTTTCTATAAGTGAAGGTAAATTAAAATAATCAGTCTTTGGTTTTGATTTCTTCTTCAAATATCGTAAAATAGCAAAAGGAATAAATAAGAAAGAATTCCAGTAACTAATTTCTATATTTCTAAACTTTTTTAGAAGTTGATACATTGTTTTCTTGTTATATCTTCGTACGTGTTTTAAAGCCCTATCGTGAGCACTGTATAAAAAATTAAAAGCCGGAACAGTAAAAAATAAGAAACCTCCTTTCTTTAAAACACGATAAACTTCAGTTAGCACTTTACTATCGTTTTCAATGTGTTCAAAAACATCAAATGAACATACTACATCAAATATTTCATCAGGATATTGTAAATTTGTGGCACTACAGACTTTTTTCTCTATGTAAAAATCCTCAGGTATTAAGTCTAATGCTTTTTTATTTATATCACATATAAAAATATCTCCATAGCGATTTAAAATATCTAAATCTGCCCCTGTGCCTGCTCCAATATTTAAGATTTTTAAACTCTTGAGATTTATCTTTGATAATAAGATATTTATAAGACGTTTCTTTCCTTTAAACCAAAAACCTTCCTCAGTTTGGCCCTGAATATAATCTATGTAATCCATATGCTATTCAATATTAGATAAGATTATTTGAATTATTTTGAATTTTGATTTCAGAATTATTTAATTTTTCTAAATCTCTCAATTTAAAATTATAATGAAATATTGAGTAACCACCAAAAAAGAAAAGGTAAACACTTCTAAATGAATGATCAATAATAAATATAGATAATATTTCCAAGAACTCAAGTTCAGGTGCGTAGAAAATAAATACAAATAATGCACCTATATTTTCGGATACAACCCAACCCCCAGGTGTTATTGGAAATGTTTTGCTAAAGAAAGTTAAAAGTGTAGCTAAAATGATAATTATGATATTTAAGCGATAACCTAGCAAGTAAAAGAAAATTATCGCAATTCCAGCATCAATAATCCACGTTAGGAATCCAAGTAATATAACACTAACTAGCCCTTTTTTATTATTTTTGAAACTTCGTATTCCATTTTTGAAATTCTTAAAAAATCTTTTAATAAGATTGGATAATTTTGGTGAAACTTTACCAATAATACGCACGATGAAATCAGTTTTATATATTATAAGGATTAGTAAAATCAAAATCCCAATTATTATAATCGCGCCAAAAATAAGATAAAATTGTATACTTTGGCCTAAAAGAATTTTTTCATTGATATCATTTATATTTCTAATGTATAGGTAAATTAGGGCAAAGGAGCTAATCGAAAATAGTAAAATTAAATCTAAAATGCGCTCTATTGCAATGCTAATCACGGAATCACTAAGTTTGATATCTTCTTTATCCTTTATAAAAAACATTTTTGCGATATCTCCCACCTTTCCTGGAGTTAAATCGTTGATAACAAATGAAATTCCCAATGAAAAATAACAAGTGGAATATTTAACTGTTAGATTTAGATTTCTGAATATTTGCTTTAGCTTATAAGCTCGGATAATAAATGCAATTGTATAGGTAACAATAAATAGGATAGTTCCCCAAATTCCAATAGCAATTATTTTAGAGATTAACCGAGGAAAATCTGCAATAAAAGCCATAAATATTATTAAAATAACTGTAGTAATTCCAATAATTAGATTTTTATTTTTTCTTAACCAGAAAAGAAATCTACTTTCACTTTTTTCCATCATAAGATTAAAGTCTAAAATTTTAGTTTAATCTTAAAGTTTTACACAACATAAGTCATAAGAGTTAATAGGATCTATATTAATTAAAATAAATTTTATCTAGAATTATTTTTAACTTCTAGGAAAGATTATCACATTCACTAAAACTATTGAAAAAACCTTGCAAAAAGTTGAATTATTAGCACCCGGAAAAAACTTCAAGGCAATAAAAGCAGCTTCAAAATATGCAGATTCTATTTATTTTGGCGTTAAAAAGTTCAATATGCGGATGAGATCTGACAATATTGCTTTAAATGATCTACCAATGATTATCGATTATTGTCATGTGAACAATTTAAAAGCGTATTTAACGACGAACATTTTAGTATATGATAATGAATTGAATGAACTTCGAGAAATTTTGGAAGAAGCGAAGAATGCAGGGATTAACGGGGTTATTATACATGATTTTGCTGCTATTCAAATTGCTAAAGAATTCAAATTACCTTTTCATATATCAACACAATGTAATGTCTCTAATTCCTTAGCTGCTCATTATTTCGAGGAAATTGGGGCGGATCGAATAATTTTAGCTCGCGAATTATCGTTAGAAAAGATAAAAGAAATTAAAAGAAATCTAACTAAAATGGGAGTTGAAGTTTTTATTCATGGAGCAATGTGCGCTTCTGTTAGTGGAAGATGTTATTTTTCTCAAGATATTTGTGGAAGTGAAGAAAAATCAGCAAATCGTGGTAATTGCGAGCAACCCTGTCGGAGAAGGTGGTGGGTTCGTGCAGAATCAGGGCACGAATATATTTATGATGGAGTAAGATTTATGAATTCACGAGATTTGTGCACGATAGCATATATTCCTAAATTAATAGAAGCGAATATTGATGCATTTAAAATTGAGGGGAGAATGCGCCACCCTCATTACGTCGAGGTAGTAGTAAAATCATACCGAGAGGCTATTGAAGCATATTATAATGGTACATTTACAAAAAAAAAGGTAGGAAAGTGGGTGACTGAACTAAAAAAAGTCTATAATCGAGGGTTTACTCCTGGTTTTTATTTTAAACGGATGACTGAAGATGGTCATCAACACAAATCACCAACAAATTTGTCTCATTATCGATATATAAAAGTGGGTCAAATCGAAAAATATAGTCAGAGGACTGGTTTCGCAAATATTACATTAGATAATGGATATCTTACTCAAAATGATGATTTAATTATTATGGGTAAATATACAGACACCTATATTCATCAAGAAGCAAAAAAAATTAAATTCAAGGAGAAAGTAGTGAATAAAACTCCGCGAGGCACAAAAGAAAAGCCAATACTAGCAGAATTAAAGATTGATGGTAAAGCTATAAATAATGGGGAAGATAAAATATATGTTTTTACCGATAGAACTTATAAGAAAAGAAAATATTCCTTGTAAAAGTGTCGCAATTGATATTTTTAGAATCAATGGTAGGATAAAGCATCTAAAAGAAAAATTTAAGGAGATAAATTTTTATAAAAATCTCTAAAATAATATATCAACCTAACAATTCTTTTCCCTTCCTCGGTAATATAATATTTTATCGGTCTTCCATCAATAATTTTAAGATACTGACTTGAAACTTCTCTATTTTCAAATACATAAATACCTCTACTTTTAGTCCCTAATCCTAAATAGCTTTTTATTTCCTTTCGGGTGACTCCGTCTTGTTTTCTTGTTGACCTCGAGATTTCATAGAGTGCAATTAAATATTCCATAAAAGTTTCATGTCTATTATATTGTGACTTCAATGGATTTTTAATTGATTCCCTAAAATATACAAGATTTTGCTCATGTTTTATTGTAGTAGTTTTATAATCCTCGAGAATTCTTTTAAGCATATTTGTTTTATCATAGATCTTATCCATAATTGACATGTCTTTATGAATAACCCTGTGACAATTTGGACAAAGATAACCTCCTTTTTGATATCTCTTCTCCATTTCTTTAACAATTTCAGAGCATGTAAAAGTTCGATATAGAAATGAAATCAGCGAGTCTTGGATTAACGTGTTTTTAGACATAATTTTGGAAGATTTCCCGAACACAAAGAGATGTTTAAGATGAAATTCGAAGAGTTTAAAATCATTTTATCCGAATTACCCGATAAACGCGTTATGGGAGCTCAGCACAGATATTTTCAAGCAGAATTTAAGAAGCTTGATACATGGTTTGGAAAGTACCAAGAGATTTGGAGCGAATATTTTGCGCTTAAAAAAGAATGAGGGTCAGTGAAAGATTTAAACACAATCACTTAATTTTGTAACTACCCAAAAAAAATAATCTGTATTCTTATAAAATTTGCATTATTATGCATTGTATATCTTAAATTAAAACTATTACTTTGCTTTATCTTTTACCGGTAAATTGTATCCATGTGGTTCCCGTGAATTATACTTCTCAATATATTCTTTTTGCTTTCTGTCCAATTCTTCTTGACTAGAAGCAGAGTCTAATATTTCAAAACTAAAGTTTTCTAAGCCCAATTTCTCAATATCTTTTCTTAAGTTCTCAGGGAGATCATCTTTTATTTTTTCATATATTTCTTTTTTCATTTTAATCAATTATTTTAGTATGATTACTTTGATTTCACCTAAATCCTTTTAAAAGAAAAAACAATAAAAATTTTTTCTTCTATCGCCTAATAATGATAAAGAATTCAGCGAATCCTGAGACATATGTTAAATAAAAAAAGTATATAATCGTGGATTTACACCTGGATTTTACTTTAAAAGAGTAACTGAGGAGGATCATCAGCATAAATCTCCCACGAACTTATCACATTATAGATATATAAAAGTAGGACAAATTGAGAATTATGAAAAAAACACGGGATTTACTACACTTTCATTGGACAATGGATATCTTTCTATAAACGACGATATTATAATCATTAGTAAAAATTCTGATACATATATTCATCAAAAAGTTAAAAAAGTTAAGTATCAAGGAAAAATAGTTAAAAAAACACCAAGAGGGTCAAAAAATATGAAAGTGATTATTGAATTAAAAGTGATTGATAGAGTCATTGGAAATGGAAAGGATAAGGTTTATGTTTTTACTGACAAAACATACTACAAAAAGAAATATTCATTATGATTTATTCATATTATTTCAAGTAAGAACTCAATTAACATAGGTTTTTTTCATGGAAAAAGGTAAAAAGAAAATTGTTGAGTCGATACCTAATTACAGCGAAGGTCAAAGCAGCAAAAAAATTGAATTAATTGTATCTGAGATAAAAAATACTCCTGACACTCGTATTGTAGATGTTCAATATGATACTGATTATAATAGAGCTGTAATCACATTTGTTGGAACTCCTGAAGCTGTTTTAAGCGCAAATATTGATGCGGCTAAAAAAGCTATTGAGTTAATTGATATGAATATTCATAAAGGGCAACATCCTCGAATTGGAGCTATTGATGTAGTCCCATTTGTTCCAGCGCAAAATGTAACGATGGAAGAATGTATAAAGTTATCTATAAAATTTGCAGAAGCTATGGCTAAAGAAGGAGTACCTGTTTACCTTTATGAAGAATCTGCTCAGAAAATGGAGAGAAAAAATATTGATTATATTCGAAAGGGGGAATTTGAAAAGCTTAA
>LAZR01001975.1_pt1 | contig 12369 bp, 9 predicted proteins | sample 329461 | NCBI WGS metagenome assembly LAZR01 (sample SAMN03002196, study PRJNA259156) | marine sediment metagenome | biome: sea floor; feature: Hydrothermal impacted sediments; material: marine sediment; isolation source: Loki non-amplified sample from Loki's castle hydrothermal vent sediment ...
GTGCATGATATACTCACATTCTTATCCATAAATCTCGCAAGTTTATATCCCTTGTAATCTACACACAATATTTTATACTCATATATGATTTATAATTAGAATTATATTTATTTAGAACTCTGATTTTTTTTAAGATTTAAAAACCATTTTATATTTTCATATAATTAAACAGTTGCTCCACATAAATCTCGGTTAATTTTTCTTGATTAATTTCATTAGGTCACTTTTTCCTTTCCACCCATTTTCAAAAACTTTTACTAAATTCATTCATTTAATGTATCTTCCCCAATTTCTGGTTAGATCAAATTAATTTTTAATTATACTTCATTAACAATGAATTTTTATTAAGACACGATTAGATAAATTTTTTAGTCAATATTTAAACATTAATAGATAAGAAGTTAATAACAGAGACTTCAGATTTAGTTGATTTTAAATGATAAGTATAAATTACGATCAGATATATAATAACTGGATAAAACCCGAATTAGAAAAAAGAAAAGCTGAGGGATTAATTGAAAACGATTTTAGGTTTACAAAATGTCTTATCACCTTTTCTAAAAATTCAGGAACCATTGTGAAGTTTAATAAAGAAGCGGTGTTTACTGTTTTAATGAAAGTCTTACTTAAGGAAAGTAAGAATAAAGGTGACCCCATTACTATAGAAGAAGTTAATGATATCGCAGATGTAGAGTTACCTAAGGAAAATGGAGAAAAAATTCCATTTATATACGTCCAATTCAATGGTAGCTATTCAGAAGGGGCGCTATATGATATTATATTTGATTTTACTCCTAAATATTTTTTAACTGATACAGAAAAAGAACAATCTGCAGAATTGACACGCAAATCTTTAGTAAAATTATTTCGAAGGGAGTTAAGAGAAAAGATAATAAGATATATTGCTCATTTTAAAGATATTTTAGTTCAGAATGGATTTTGGGTCATACCCGCTCTATTACCTTCACCTTTAAACAAGATAATCGTTACTATTCAAAATAATAATGTATCAGAAGCAAAAGAACTGTTCCTTAACCATTGTTCAAACCAGTTTTTAAAAGAGTTATTAAAGAATTGGTGGGAGTTGAAAGAATTTAGTGATAGGAGAGAAGTAATCGAAGAAGCTTTCTTTTGCCATAATAATGGAAGATTCATCCCCGCAATTAGCACCTTATTACCACATCTGGAAGGAATTATCACTGAGTTTGGGCATTCGATTTCAACTAATATGCCATTTCGACAAGAATCTAAAACTAAGAAAGTTAGAGATCTACTGTCTGAAATTAGTCTTGCGACCTATGAATTTCAGAGTGTCCTTTATTTTACATTCTCCTTTCTCATTGACGGTCCTTTGTTAGAAACTTTCAAAGATTGGTTTCAAAAAGTTAATGTGAATTTTCCAAACAGGCACGTGGTTGGTCACGGCAAATTCATAAGGGAATTATACACTCAAGAGAATTCAATCAAGGTTTTTTTATTATTAGACACTATTTATTGGATTATCAAAGAATTTACTAATGTAAATGTAATAGAACATCAAGAAATGACAAAAAAGCTTCATAAAATTAATATCCTGGATTTAAAAGGCAAGATTGAGGAAGCACTCAACGAGGTTGAAGAAATACTCAATTATTCGAAATTTACAATGAAATACGATTTCTTTCGTCAAGCAGTATACTATAAAATGGTTTTTTATTATGAATTAGAAAAATTAGAAGAAGCCCTTGAATTATTTGAAAAATACGGTATTAACGAGTTATCTGAAACATTCCTCAATCCTTTCAATATTAAAAGTCTGCTTCTTGCTAAAAAGGGAGAATTTGAGGAAGCTCATCGAATTATTGATGAAGTTATTGAAAATACACAAAAAATTTTAGAAAAATTAAATTATACGGATAGTAAGGGAGAGATTTTTCAAATGGAGGGAAAATTTGAAGAATCCATAAAAATATACGAGGGTATTCTTAAGAGAGTGAAAGAGGATCTTGAGCCTAAAGCTTTTATTTATTTCAATCATATAACACATTTAAAGTTAGGAATTTGTTATAACGAGGAGGGAAATGTAGAAAAAGCTTTAGAACATATTAAAGAGGGAAAACGGATAGCAGAAAAGAGAAAATTGGAGAAATGGATAAAAAAAGCAGAGGAACTATTGTCTAAAATCAATTAAATTAAAATTAAAAAGGTTATAAAAAAATACCGGGCATTCGATTAAGACTCTTCTCAGATTTAGAAGTTTATAAAAATTTTATCTTATTAAATAGAAAGGAGAAGCGATGGAATTAGAAATCCTTGAGATATACTTTAAAAAACTTAAAGAAATAATGAAAGAAAACACAATTTTCGGACTCTCAATTTATGGCAGATAATTAACTAATCTACAATATTGCATGTAGTAAATTATAAAAATATCAAAAATATTATTTATTATATTAATTCAATTAAATGATTTAAAAAACAAATGAGGGGAAATTTAAAAATATTTTTTGGAGAGTGAATAAATAATGAAAAATCATTCATTAATTGAGTCAGAACAAGTATTTAGAGAACTTTTCGATAATATGAGTAGTGGAGTTGCAGTTTATGAAGCGATTAATAATGGAGATGATTTTATCTTTAAGGATATAAACAAAACTGGAGAGAACTTAAGTAACATTGAACGTAAAAATATTTTAGATAAAAAAGTAAAGGTTCGGTATAATCATGATTGAAACAGCAGATACAAAGAAGAATAATTCGTTGAATAAAATAAGTGCATCTTTTCTAATTTCAAACGAAGATATAATATTAGAATATGAGGTAAGTGTAGAATTTTTCCCTCAAATATCAGATCATACTAATCTAAAAGGAATTTCTTTCATTGATACTTTAGCTCCATCTTTAGGTGAAGGTAACATTAACAAAATAAAAGATATTCTAACAGAAAGAGAGGCACAAATTATTGAATTCAATATAAATGTAAATAAGGAGCAGAAATTCTATGAGATTCTAATCTCATTTTTACCAAACAATCAAATTTTTATTATTTTTCGCAATATCGATAATCGAAAACAAATGGAGTTTGATTTAGAGAAGGAACGGGTTAAATTAAAGAATATTTTAGACTTAAATCCCTATGCCATCCAGATTTATAACAATAAAGGATATCATATATACGAGAATCAAGCATTTTTAGACCTTTGGAATGCAAGACCACCCAAAGATTTTTGCGTCTTTGAAGATCAAAATATAATTGAAACTGGGCAAATATATGCCTTTAATGATGTTTTAAATGGCAAAACCGTTTATCTACCGAACGGAGAGTATGATACTAAAAATGTATTCCCAGATCGGGACTCACACATTGTTTATTTTAAAGCTGTTGTATTTCCGATATTTGATAAGAATAAAGTAGTTGAAAGTTTCGCAGTCATGTACGAAAATATTACCGAACGGAGACTCGTAGAACTAGAATTAATAGAATCGGAGGAAAAATTAAGAAAATCTGAAGAAAACTTGATATTATTAAATAAAGAATTGGAACAGAAAATTAGCGATAGAACTAAGAAGTTAAAAGAATCAGAAGAAAAATACCGAGAAGCATACAATCTTGCGAATCTTTATAAAGATATTTTTGCTCATGACATAAATAACATACTCCAAAATATTAAATCTTCAGCAGAACTTAGTTCTCTTTACCTTAACTCGCCAGAGAAATTAAGTACGATTAAAGAATTTAATGTTATTATCAATGAACAAGTCACTCGAGGTAGCAAATTAATAAACAATATTCAAAAACTTTCTCATATTGATGAATCTAAAATTACATTAAATCCTGTAGAAGTTTGTATAAATATAAAGGAATCAATAAAATTTCTCCAACAGAGTTTACCGAATAAAAATATCAACATTAGTGTAGACTCTTTTCCCGGGGAAATTCTCGTATTAGCGGACAATTTATTATTAGATGTGTTTGAAAATATTTTATTTAACGGAGTAAGGCATAATAGCAATTTAAACGTTAAAATTGGAATTAAAATTTCTAAAAAAAAGAATAAAGGAAAAAAATTTATAAAATTTGAATTTACGGACAACGGTGTTGGAATTGAAGACACAAGAAAAGATTATATATTTCAACGAGGATTTGGAAATAAGTCTAAAAAGGGAATGGGATTAGGATTATCACTGGTAAAAAAAATAATTGGTAACTATAATGGAGAGATTTGGGTCGAAAATCGAGTCGAAGGAGATTTCTCAAAAGGAAGTAATTTTACTATTTTAATTCCAGAAACAGATTAATTCTACTCTGCACTTAATTATTTTAAGAAAAACTGTAACAGTACTTAATAAGATTCCAACCGCTTAAAAAGAAATAACCTACTGCAAAATTAGCTTCTTTCGAGTTAGATATTAATTTTTTGATGGTTTCTATTACTTTTCTATCTGGACTATTATCTAAAATATATGACATTTGTTATTGCTAGAATCGACTTTTTCACTTTTTTCTGGAATTCCATCTTTCCAATGTGAAATGTCCTTTTTTAACAATTCCATTGCTTTTTTTTCATCAGGAAATTCCACGAGCTTTACCATTAATACAAGTGCTACCAATACGCTTTCAACTAAAATCTCTGTTGCAATTATTAATTCTTTTTCAGATTTAAATCTCCTATGATTTATATTTATAGCAATTATCCCAAATATAATTAAATTACCTAAAACTGGAATTAGGTTAATTAATAATTCATTGATTATTGTTGGATCTAAAGGACCAACATTTTTATAAAACTCTATGAACAGATCTAACATAAAACTGATAAATGGAATAAAAATGGCAATAATAATACCGATCTTCTCCAAATGCGTTCTATATGACTTAATACTTGTAGAAAAGTGGCTTATTCTCTTATTTAATTGTGGTTGTTTTTTTTTGAATTCTTGTACTTCTTGATTTATAACAGTAGATAAGATATGATTATTAATCATTAAGTTCATTTGGGTGTTTAATCTATTTAAGAAATTTTTTCTTTTACGATAAAACCAAAGAGAATATCTGAAATTTCTGAAAGAAATATAATCAATTATGAAATAAGAAATAAAACCAACTTCGTAGGCTATTAGCAATTGAACCTTAAATAGAATTAAGAAACTGTTAGCTGAGACCATCCATAATATGCAAGATATTATTAAAACTGACTTAATATAGAGAAGAGGTTGATAATACCAGATTCTCTTTTTAAGCATTAAAAACCAAGTTAAATCAATTTCATTATATTCTAGAATTGTAAAAATCATTGAGGAGATTGTGTTAAAACCTTGTCTAACTGTTTCTTTGTCAAGATTTTCTTTCATCATCAGATCTTATTTCATCTATTTTAATATAATTAAAAGTTCTTTTATTAAAGAAAAAATATGTTAATTTTAATTTACATACTTGATAATTCTATTAAGTTCAGTACCAGCTATACGCTTATCTAAAACATGCCTATATCCAATAACTTTAGCATAAACGCAAACCACGTGAATGAACTTTTCTTGAGAAAATAGGGAGAGCGTATATTGAGAATCTAATAATTCCTTACGGTATTTGCCTTTTTCGTATTTCTTATATTTCCTTTTAGCAATATATTCCATTAATTTATCATTACATTTCATTTCCAACGTTCCGTGAGCACACTTCTGGTCTTTTTCCTCTAAGAAACCTAATGATTCTTCCTTCAGTTTCTTACCAATCTTGTAAATTTCCTTAATATCTCTTTTCTCCCTGCGATCAGCAAAATATTTTTCACGACCATGAATTACCTTAATTACATCAAAATGGGCAAATACTTTAATCTGAGGGTATTTTTCATTCCCAGAATACTTATAACCAAAAGCTAAATGAAGATGATGTCGACCGACTTTGGTTTTTCGTACGAATACTTCAGTAGGAATGATTTTATCTTCCACCATTATTGATTTATTATTCGAACCAATATGTTCATATCCCAAATCCTTAAAAAACTGAAATATACGGCTCTCTTCAACACCATAATTTTTTCGGAAATTAACTCGGACCACTTAAATCATGACTTTTCTGTTTTAAAGAAAAATTATTACTCATTATAAGGTGATTTATAAATTTAAATTCATCTCAGCTAAATCCCATGTGAATATTAAAAAAATTAAATAATATTTGGAAATTTAATCTCGACAGGTTCATGGTTTCCTTTACTGGTAATAAAAGCTTGTCCTACTGGAAGTTTTCTCAATCGCTCTAAATCTTCTTTATTACTGAAATATTCCTTTATGTAGTTGATTCCACTTCCCTGAGTCTGAAAGAACACTTTAGTATTGCACAAGTCGATGATTTCTTTTTTCACATCACCAACGCTCTGAGTGGCAAATACAACACCGTAATCTCTTTTTCGACCCCGGTGCACCACTTCATCCAAGAATTTGATAATTCGCTTCTGATACTCTGAATCTGACGTTGATTTTGATTTTGGTATTAATCTCTGGATTTCATCTAAGAAGAAAATAATATTAATCTTCTCTTTACTTTTCAAAGCTCTTCTGTGGAGCATTGCTAAAAGATAAAGCCCCACAATTCTTTGATGAAAATCACGTAAGTTATATGTGTTGATTACAGTAATTTTCCCAGAAACTAATATTGATTTGAAATCGATAGGTTTAACACCTGGTACATCGAAGATTCTCAGAGAAATTGATGTCAATGCTCTCAATATTGCCTTTTTTGTTCCTTCCGTAGCCCCATATTTTTTGTTTTCCATATAGATAATGATTAATTTTAACATTTCCGGTAAAGTAAATTCTTGTTCCTTGTTATCTTCAATAATATCATAGATAATTGTTTGCAGCGTGCCATGAGATATCGCTGTTAACTCGTGTAGAAAGTAAGGTAAATCTACTGGATCTATTGCTTTTAACGTTAGACAACTGCCTCCGTTAGTACCTATCTTAACCAAACGAAATTGTCCAAATTCGAGGTCTTTAATGCTATGTTTTTTCATTATCTCTTCAGCTCTCTTGTTAGAAGGAATATTTCTTAAGTCCCCATATTCATCCTCATTGTCCAATATTATTTGTGCTGGTGCATTTTTTACTTGAGCTATTTGAAGTACCATTGATTTTAAACAAGTAGTTTTTCCACTACCCTGTTGACCACTCATAAAAACACTTTGGTATAAAGTTTTAAGTTCAAGTGGATATGGAATTCCCGTATTTAAGCCTTGAATTTCACCAATCTGCATACCATTTTGTGGGATCTTTTTATATTCACTAAACTCCTCATTTGTAGGGATTTTAATTTTTCCACCAATAATGGTTTGAGGTCGCAAGTCGTAATAACCTTCAGGTGTAAACTGACCTACAGGGATTAACGTAATTTTATAGTTTTCTTCTTTATGACTAGAGGTTTCCCCTGAGAAACTATCTTCAGAGCATTCAATTTTTTTTATGATACACATAATTCTCGTACCATCATCTTCTTTTTCGACGACAACACAGTATCCGTCTTTTATGTGTTTTGCCTTATTTGGATAAAGATATCCCTCCATCTTATTATCCTGCCCCATTATGAGTTGCAACGGTTTACCCTTAATTGTATTAATCCAGCCTAATTTATCCTCATTGATAGCATCATCAGAACTTTGACTTCCATTTGGAATATTTGGGGGTGAAATGCCAGCTGATTGGTTTTGTTCATCTTGAATTTCTGCTTTTTCATCCATATATTCCTCATTCTCTGACGAGAACCGAAAACTAATTCCCTCAAATCCTTCAAACGCTGTATCTTTGACAAATTTTTTCGCGTTTTCTCTTAATTCTTCTGTAAAATCATAAGAGATAATGTTGTTTGGGAAATAAGCTAGTTGAATAGTTTTACACTTTTGATTAAATTCTTTTTCAAAGATAATCGCATAAAGACATACTTGCATGAAGGCTCTATGATGCGGAGATTTAGGATGTATAGGATTATCGTCACCTTCTCTTTCGTAAGATTTGAAATCTCTTACAATGAATGTATCGGAATCAATTTCAATCAAGCAATCAAGTTTAGCAGGAATTTCTAAGCCACCGATTTTTCCAACGTCTTCAATTTCAAAAGAAACTTCACCTCCAAAAAGTTGAATCTCGACATAATTTGGAATGATTATATTATAATTCTTTTTAGCCATAGATTTACCTACTTGTCGGATCTCTTTATGTAAGATATTTAAAAGTATTTTAATATCCTCATGATAAATTTCATAATCAAGATTCATTTTGATATCTGCTAATAAATCTTTTTTCGCTTTAGTAAGCCGTTCACTAAATACTCGATAATTTATTTTATTATTTCGATCCGCTGTTTTAAAAATCTTAATGTAGTATTTGGAATAAGCTTCATGAATCACTCTTCCACGTTTTCCGCTGTAAAATTGTTTAATATCTCCAAAAGCTTTATTTAACAATTTACTTACAGATCTTTTTTCTCTCTCCATCTATTTTCTCAACTCCTTTTTTTATTTAATTTTAATTTTTTGATTGATGTTTAATGTACTATAATCAACGATTTGGCTATGGTTTTTTGATCCGAACTTTATTTGTAGTTCCGAACAAAGTTATTTTAAATGAACTATCTTTAATATTATTTGTAAATAAATTATTGTGATAATATATGAAAATTATCTATCCCAAAGATCTGGAGCCAAGAAATCCCGAATTTAATATTTTATTGCTTTTAAGTGTCAATGAAAATGGTTGTGAATATTCAGATTTGCTAACTGAAAAAACGAAAATTTCAGAAAGTAGTGTTAATCGTTATTTAAGGAAATTAAGCAATGAACTATACATCCAAAAAGAGAATATTAATCCCAAAGGTGAAAGTGAATTAAATGTATATAAGATTACCAACTATGGATTAAAAAGATTAGAAAAAATAAAATCATTAGAATATTCACCAGAATATCCTCCTGAGGGCTATATTACACAATTTAATCACAAAGAGAAAATAATTTACATGCTAAATAAGAATAGTTTTTGTGTATGGGGTAATTTTGTAGATGAAAGATTAAATATCCCTAAGTCTACTCTTTCTTATAAATTAAAGGATCTACAAGATAAAGAGTACTTAGAAAAAGTAATACTTAAAGGAATAACAAAACCAGTCTATAAAATTCTACCTAAGGGAAGGAAAGAATTTATTGATATCCTGAAAAAATTTAAATTTGACCCTGAAACCATTCGTAATGAAACAATAAAAAGAATTGAGGAAATTAGTTTTGAAAATAAGACTTTTTTCGATGAATATAGCATTAGTGACAAAAATATTCAATATCAATTTAAAAAGTACAAACTTTTATTGAATCAAACAGATTATAGAAAAATATTTCGATCCAAGAACTTATTTAATTTAACTTTATTATTTTTATCTCATAATCATCCTAATCATTTTAAAGGGAGTTTTCTAACAGAAGAAGAATTCTGTAATAGATTTGAATTAAAGCTAGAGAATTTAAAATATTATATCGTTGAATTACTCGAAGAAGAGCTAGCACCTTTTAAAATATTTTCACTGAAATTAGAAGATGGTATAAATCTTTATTTCCATGAGAAAGAAAAGATTGGAAAGATGCTAAAATCTGTTATAGAAGATTATTTTGAGAAGAATGTTAGTTTACTCCCCTTGAAGGTTATGGGTGATGATAAGAGGAAAAAATCCTCATTCACAGAGACAGATCTTGTGAATTTAGTCGATTTAGTTTTAGATAAACATCGTTTATTTAACGATAACCTAAGAAAAGAAGTCTTAAAATTTCTACCCAAATATATCAATTTTTTAGCAATTAAAATTGAGAGTAAACAGAAGAAATTAGTGAGAGGAGTTAATAAAGTTACAGGTGAAATAGATTCGTTAGAACTATTAAAAACACATCTCGAAGCTTCTGAAATTCCTGAGAATTTTTCAATTAAAGAGAGAGATTTAGAAACACCAAGTATATTAAATTTCGAGTTAGAAGGAGATTTTCAGTTAAAACCCTTAGATCATGAAAAACTTTATGAGGTGCTAGAGTTTTTTGAAGATAGCACTAAATGGGAGAAGGAAAACTTTTCTAAAGCATTGGAGATATTTGAAAATAAATTTAAAAATGAGGGTGAAGAGACGTATTATGGGAATCTTTGCAAACTTTTACGCCGAGTTGAGAAGTTTGATGATTTGTTAAAGACCAGTAAGAAAGCCCTTAGTTATTATCCTGATCATCCAACTTTTAACTACTTTATGATAATATCTTTAATCGAAACAGCACAATATTCAGAGATAGGAGATTTCATACTATCTCCAGATTATTTGGGTGAGATCTCATTTAAATTAATTGAAAAAAAGCAATATAATTTAGCTGAGAAGTTTTTAGAAGAGAGCTATTATTATTTTCCTAGCGGAGATATCATGATTACTAATTACAGAGATCAAATCACAAAAATCATTTCTAATGAAATTAAAAAAGAAAATTTTGATGATTCCCTTACAATTCTTGAACTTATAATGTTCTACAATTATCAAAATCCAGAATTCCATGAATTAAAAATCGAATTATTATTTGAATTAAAGAAATACAATGAAGCATTAGAAGCCGTCAATGAAATTATAAAAAGAAGACCTAAATATCCTATATTAGATATTGCTTTTGACCCCACAGATGATAATTTTGGCTATAAATTTTTTTTACAAAAAGCAAGAATTCTAAATGTACTGGAGAAATATGAAGAATCAATAGAAGTTATCAATAGCGTACTTAAACTCAATTCAAAAATTATGAGAGCTTATCAAATTAGTGCAATATCATTTTACTACCTACAGGATTATAAAAATGCAATAATACAAATTGATAAAGCAATTAATTTAAACCCGGAGAAATCTATATATTATTCAATAAAAGCTGATTGTTTTTTCAAAGACAATAAATTAAAGGATGCTTTAACCCAAATTGATATTGCTTTAAAATTAGATTCAAATATCCCAGAAAACTATAGAATTAAATCAAGAATTTTATTATTTATGAATAAACATGATGAATCGCTAAGGACCATCAATAATGGAATTGAAAAATTTCCAGAAAATCCAGATCTTCACGAAACAAAAAGTTTGATTATTTATAGAAATAATGTGGAATCATTAAAAGCTCTCGAAATAGCAGAAAGTTTGGGAGGAGATATTAGTTTATATAACAAAGCCCAATTACTTGATAATCTCGAACGACATGAGGAAGCATTAGAGATAATTGAGAAAGAAATCAATGCTAATCCTGAAAGTTACGGTAATTATGATATGAAAGCTTGGATCCTTATGGGAATGAAGCAATTTGAGGAAGCATTAAAATTTAGAGAAAAGTCTTTAAATATCAGTGGCTTTAGTGAAAATGATTCTGGTAATATAACAGAGCAAATATTGTGTAGATATGCAGTGTATCTAGCAGAAAAAGGTGAAAAAAAGAAAGCCATTGAAGTTGCTAAAGAAGCGGTTGAATTATCAGGTCCTAAATGGGCATCCAATAGTTATGAAGCATTTGGTGATATTTTCATAGTCTTCAAAGAGTATCAAGAAGCATTAGATAAATATGAAAAAGCAAAAAAATCTCATATACCTTCTAATAAAATTAACCTTAAGATCGGTATCTGTCATTTTAAACTAGGAAACTATGAAAAATCTTTAGAATTTTTGAAAGTGGCAAAACTTCAAGGAGAACATAGTGTATCTGCTCAAGAAGTAGGTAAAGATGGGATCAGGGTTCAAAAACCAATACCGCAAAAAGATATAATAGATGAAGCTTCTAAGTATATAACCAAAATAGAAGAAATCTATGATGTTAAAAAGTAAATTAATTCTCCTAAAGATTTAATACTCTTATATTAATCATCTTCTAGTTTAAGAAGATAAAAACCACAGAGTTATGTCGGTTGATTGATAGGATTAACTTCTACAGCAATTGTTGACCTAATTTATATTGTAAAGAAAAAAATGTTAAAATAAGAATCCATGACTCCCGTTTAAGAAAAGGAAGAAGACTAATTTAAATAACTTATAATTCAATTTCTAAGGAAAATATAATAATCAAAAAACAATGGATATACGGAAAAGGATTGAGTATGATAAATCGATAAACTATAAAATCAGAAAAAAATCCTCCTAAAACCATAATAATTATAGTACTTAGAATACATTTAGGCGCATCTTTTCTCAAAGTTGGTTCATCATCAGAGAAGAGTAAAGAAATCCCACCAATTAATGCAATTATTCCTAAAATTGAAAGCAAAATGCCGAAACCATAGGCAAAAAAATTAGTATGAGTCACTTTATCACCATTTGTTTTTTATTTTTTAATTTGATCTCTTCTTCAAAGATATTTA
>LAZR01001976.1_pt1 | contig 12368 bp, 9 predicted proteins | sample 329461 | NCBI WGS metagenome assembly LAZR01 (sample SAMN03002196, study PRJNA259156) | marine sediment metagenome | biome: sea floor; feature: Hydrothermal impacted sediments; material: marine sediment; isolation source: Loki non-amplified sample from Loki's castle hydrothermal vent sediment ...
CCTCCACCATCGAAGAAACGTGGTAGACCAAGGGGTTCAAAAAAATTTCTGTAGAGTCTTTCCCAAAATAACTGTAATTTTTCCTAAAAAAAGAAATTCTTTATTTGAAGTATATAAAAATATATTTTATATATAAAAAAACGTCAATAAATAATGCCATAATGGTATATATCATTCTGTGTTATTTATTTTTAAATTTTAAAAGTAATTGTATTAAAAAAATATTCTTTAAAATTGAAAGAAAGCTTTAGATATATAAACATAAAATAACAAATAGAGATAATCCAAAATAATTATGCCCATTTTTCTATCGATTTTTCTAAATTGTTGATTGCTTCTATTTCACTTATCTTGACATTTTTAAGAATTTCTGCACCTTTCTTCCTTTTATCCAGTGTAAGACTGCTATTCTCTGGTTCGAAGAATGGGAAGAGGACAGTAAATTTTTCTAACTGCCTTTTAGCATCCCTATAATTTTTACTTGCTTTCCTTAAATTGACTTCCTGTGGAGTGTTTTTATATTTGCGAGCTAACCGATCTAAATACTCAGATGCTACGTCTTTTGCATCAAAATAATAAATTCCCAAAATGCTATTTCCAAAGAGATCTATATTTTCTTCTTTTCCTTTATTTAGCATATATATCCAGAAATCATATGCTTGAGAACCAACATAGTATCCTCGATTGGAATATGTTGTTCCTTTAGCAAATTCTAAAGCTCGCTCCAAAGCTTTTTTTTCTACAGCCTCTGTTTCTTCTTTTTCCTTTTTTTTTTTAAAATAGTAATACATAAACTTATCAAGTATTCTAAGTTGATCAAATCGAAGTGGGACTTCTTTCCGCCCTTCTTTTCGATAATAACTGCTTACAAGATAATTATCATTTCTATAACCATTAATTATCCCAAAATGTGCACCGTGGACACCGAATAATATCACTGGTGTATCATTATTTATAATTTCTTCAACTTGATTGAATACTTTTAATGCTAATTCAAGATCTTTCCCTATTAAATTCCATTTCCCTGGGCTATTTCTCTTTTGTTCCCATTTTTTTAATTGCCAACCAAATGATTCAGTACCTCTATAGATTTCTTGCCATGCATCAGCTGGATTGCGTTCCTTAATCAGGTGTGTTTTAATTATTTCAGGTATACTTACAAGAAAGCAATAACCTGTAATACCGCTTACGTAAATGTAATCGTTTTGATCTCCCAAAAAATTTAGAACTCCCGTGATTGAGGATATGTAGGAATTCCAACCCCCTTCGTACAGAGCTGGATTACTAACCTTATTCTCTTTAATTATTCTAGGTTCTTTTAAAAAATCTGGCCATTCAGGCCATTCATTCAATATTTTTTCTTGTTCATTTTGAGTGCTATCACTAATAACTTTATATGCTTTAATTATACTTACAATAAACTCGACACCATCTTCGGTTATTTGATATCTTCCCCATTCTTCTTTTTCGATTAATTTTGATTTTAAAAGTAGATCAAGATGATGATTAATCGTAGTACGCTTGATTTTTAGGCGATCCAACATAAATGAAAAACTTTTAGGTCCTTTTAAGAGATATCCTAATATTATAAGGCGTTTCGAAGAACCAACAGCCTTTAAAACTATCGTAATATCTTTATGGGATTCTAAGATTATTTTTGAGGCATCATCCGCCGTTATTCCTCGTTGCATTTTTATACCTCTTTTTATAAATGTCTAATAAAAAAAATAGTTTATCTATAAATATAGTATATTTTCACATTTAATATACTATGTAAAGAGTTAAATTTTTATTTAAAAATTACCTACAAGATGAAATCTTCAGCTTTATTAAAGTGTATAAATATTTTTATTTTTTAGAAAAAAAACCGAAAAGTTTATATAAAAAAAAGAAAGTTATAGAGTACATATACTATGTTTTTAGTATATCTTTAAAAAAAAATATTGAAAAAATGAAGTGTTTAAAAAACAAATTTTTTCAACAGAATCCAATTTAAAAAATAATTTAAAAAAAAAAATAAAATAAAAAGAGCGTAAAATAAAAATGAAATTAGTTAAAAATTTTACAATCGCAATGATTCTAGTTGCAATGCTAGCGATAACAACAATCCCTTTAATCCAAGCGGAAGAAGCGCCTTCTACTTCAGCAGTTGCCGGTATTCCTAACATGCGTAGTACAGAACCTCCTCGACGTGATACTGTGTGGGGAGTAGGAGCTTATAGGAGTCCAACTCAATTTCGCCCATTGGAATTACCACCAATGGCAGATGCTGGTATGTATGAAGCTTTATTTGGTTATAATAGTGCAACAGAAGAACTCGTCCCATCTATAGGTCTTTCCTATGAATGGAGTACAGATGGTAGTAGTGTTACTATTGAACTAAATGATAATGCTGAGTGGTCTGATGGTGAGGCTCTAGATGCTACTGATGTAGTCTATAGTTATGAACTTACTGGAAAACAAGCTGCATATATTGATGATTTTGCGGATCGATTCGACTCCTTTAATGTAGTAGATTCGGATACTGTTCGATTTGATGTAAACCCTGGTTATGAAAATAGTAGACAAGTTGAATACTGGCTCCAGAATGATATTCCAATTGTACCTGAGCATGTATGGACTGATATTGAAGATACAGAGGGTATCTCAGATTTTACAGGAATCTTTCAAAATGATTGGTTTGAAGATGATTTTCCTGACGAATGGAAGGTGATTTCTGGTCCTTATGCTCCTGTTTATCGAGATGCAGCAGAAACAACTGCTGCATATCAGTATAGAGGAGAGGATTGGTGGGGTGAAGGAATCCTCTACCAAGATATCCCTAACGCAGATGAAGAACCCCCAAAATATATAGGCTCTACTGTTTTTGCTTCTAATACTGAACAAGATCTCGCCTTTATCCAAGGAGATGTTGATTTATATGCTGGTTTTTATGCGAAAATTTGGGAAGTTTGGGAAGATGCTGAGGAAGGCGATGCCGGATATTATATTAATTCTTGGTTCGGTCAAGATGCTCCTTACTTTTTAGCTGCGAGTTCTATTTTTGCCATGGCTGTTAACCAAGCAGATGAAACTTCAATTTTAGCTGTACCAGAATTCAGACAAGCTTTAGCATACGCTATTAATTATGTACCTATGCCTGATGCAGCCGCTTCTGGTTATTGGTCACGAGCAAAACCTGGATTCATTGATGATAATAGTGCAGCACATGCACCATTTTATGATGCAGATGTTACTGCAGACCATCCATATGCTTTGGATGTTGACGAAGCTATTTCTTTAATGAATGGTATTCCTGGTATTGGCGGTAATGAAGATGACGGATGGACATATAATGGAGAAGACGTTGGACCTTACTCATTAGTTAGTGTTACTGGTTGGGGTGATGTTAATCAAGGTTGCGAGATGGCTGCTGCAGATATTCTCGCAAACTTGGGAATTGAACTTACTTTTGAAACTAGAGATTTTAACCTTTTTATAAGTTCGATTGCAGATATGGATTATGACTTTGCTATGTCGGTTATGGGAAATAAAATATTTGAGTCACCTCAAAGATTTCTTGATGCTATGAGAGGACAAACGACTTTTAATAAAAATATGACTAGATGGAATACTGCTGGAGCAAACACATTTGAAGCTTTATGGCAGACGCTTGAAACTGCAGAAGCAGCTGATTATGCAACTGCTCTAGATACAATGCAAGAAATTTTAGCAGAAGAAATTCCAGAAATTCCTCTCTTTGTTAATGGATATTGGTATGCTTTTAGTGAATATCAGTGGACAGGTTGGACTAGTGAAGACAATAATTATCAACATGCTACTACATCTTGGACAGATAATGAATATGCAATTAAAACAAGATTTATATTGAACTTAAGAAACACAGGCAGAAATCCACCATCAGCAGCGATTCCATGGTTTGGATTAGAATTCTTTGTATTGATTGGGATCGTTTCGATTGTAGTACTAACAGGTGTAAGATTAAAAAGAAAGAGGTAATAGATATATACGCATATAATTTAAAAAATAAATAACTTTTTTTTTTCTTTTATTATAACGATTAAATATTTAAATCAATAAGGTAATTATAAAATACAAACAAACTTCTTTATATATATTATGATACTGTAATGAAGCTAACAGAAATGGGAATAACAGAGAAAAAAGAAAATAAAGAACAAGAAACTCTCTCTAAATCAAGCGAAAAGAGTACTATTAAAAAAATCATTTCAAATTCCTTCCTACATATGGCAATAAAAAAAGCAATTTTCTATTTTGTTGTCTTTTTCATTGCAATCTCAATAGCTTTTTTAATGCCAAGACTGGTACCGGGAAATCCTTTAGAATATATTTATTTAAGACCAGGTAATACCTCTCCAGAAGCATGGGCTAGATATATAGAGAGATTGGAAGAATATTTAGGATTAAATTATCCTTTACACATTCAATATTTAAATTTCTTAAGAAGTTTCTTTCTTGAATTCGATTTAGGACAATCTATATTGTATAGTATGGAACCTGTATCAGAAATAGTTTTTACAGCACTTCCCTTTACTTTGATGTTAATTATTCCAGTTATAATAATTTCTTTCTTCTTTGGAAATTGGATTGGAGCCCGTACTGGGTATACTGAAAGTAAAAAAGATAAAGCCTCCTATTATACTTTATTGGTGTTATCAACAGCACCATTTTTCTGGATGGGTTATGTATTTGTGGATGTATTTGTTCTTGAATTAAACTGGTTCCCTTGGGGACGATCTATACCTAATTGGGCATGGGATTGGGCTGTAATATCTACGATATTTGATCATTATTGGTTACCTTTTGTTGTTTTACTCGTTACAACTTTTGGAATATGGGCTACTGGAGCCCGTTCACTTATGGTCTTAGAAAAAGCTGAGGATTACTTATCATATGGAAGAAAATTAGGATTTAGGGATAAAACATTACGTAAATATGCATATCGTAATAGTATGTTACCACAATTTACTGGAATAAATTTAGTATTTAATGGACTAATTGGAGCAACAATGATTACGGAAATAATCTTTAGATTTCCTGGTTTAGGATTATTAATGTTTAATGCTTTTCGAAATAACGATTATGCGTTGATTATTGGAACTTTTATGATAACTCTAATAGTGGTAGTTGTAGGGAATTTTCTTATAGATATGTGTTATGGAATTCTTGATCCAAGAATACGAGTTGGAGGTAAAGGAGAGGATTAAATATGACGGAAGAAATGCAAATGGAATTAAAAACCGAAGAAGAACTAGAACTAAAAGTAAGTATAAAGCAGATCATAAAAGAGAAATATCATGCTGCTTTAGAACGATATAGACGTCAATTTATTTTGTTGGCTATTTTTTTTATTGCAATAATCATAATTGTAATTTTAACATATATACCTCCCTTTAATACCCCTGACAAAAAATATTGGGTAGAAGTCGATGTTTTGTATGATAATTGGGCTGAGCCTTCACTTAAACATTGGTTAGGTACTGATGAATTTGGAAGGGATCACTTTACACGTCTTCTCCATGCTATTAGAAATTCTTTCTTATTTGGTTTAATTACTGGTTCAGTTTGCACTGGAGTAGCTGTGCTTACAGGCGTAATTGGACCCTTTAAAGGAGGAGCTGTAGATACTACTACTTCCTTTATTACGAATATCGCTTTAGTCTTCCCGCAGATACCTTTCATCTTATTAATGTCGGCTATTTTTGAAGTTCGTTCATGGTGGATAACGATGCTATTTATTAGCCTATTCACTTGGCCTTGGGCTGCACGTTCTATTAGATCTCAAGTTTTGACATTAAAAGAAAGAAATTATATAAAAGTTTCAAAAATGTCAGGCTTAAAAGATATGAGAATAGCTTTCATAGAAGTTTTACCTGGTGTGCTACCCTATATATTTTTGGCTTTTATTATTTTTTTAAGTAGTGCTATTCTAATTGAAGCAGGAATAGCAATGGTTGGATTAGGACAACAACAATGGCTAACTTTAGGTTTATTATTAAATAATGCAGTAGTTTTTGGTTGGATATATCCAATGCGAGATTATTGGTTGTGGCTACCTCCGGGTATTTGCTTGATAATAATATCTCTAACACTCTTTATAATACAAGCAAGTATAAGTAAAACCTTCGAACAAAGAAAATTATAAAATATAAAAAAAAATAAAGAAACTTAACTATGACAGAAGATATGATAGAAGAAGTAATTAGAGTAGAAGATCTTAAAGGTTATTATAGAGGAACATTTGGAGTTGTTCATGCTGTTGATGGAGTATCATTATCTGTTAATAAGGGAGATATTATGGGAATAGCAGGTGAATCTGGATGTGGAAAAACCTCTTTAGCAGAATTAATAACAGGAAGACCGATAGAGTTATTGCACCATGAGGGAGGACGAGTTTATGTTAAAGAGCTTTCAATGTTTGAACTAGATGAAGAAGTTATAAGAAAAGAAATTCTCTGTAAAGTGATGGGATATGTACCTCAAGCTTCCCAGAATTCATTAAATCCAGTTAAAAAGATTAAAAATTTTATATTAGATGCAATGAGGGAACGCATTGGAACAAAAACTAAAGATAAAGAAAAAGTTTTAAACCAAGTAGCCGAACACTTTAAAACATTAGGTTTGGAAAAATCAGTTTTGAATAGATATCCACATGAACTTAGTGGAGGAATGAAACAACGTGTCGTTGTAGGCATATCTACTCTATGGAATCCCCTTATCTTAGTTATAGACGAGCCGACAAGTGCATTAGATGTTACTACTCAACAACTTTTAATAAAAACATTTGAACATCTACAGAAAATAGAAATCGTTGAGACGATTGTATTTATATCTCATGATATTCCCGTCTTAGCACAAATATGCAATAAATGTGTGATAATGTATGCGGGAAGAATTGTTGAAAAAGCAAGTATGGATGATATCATTAGAAATCCTCAACATCCATATACTAAAATGTTGATGAGTTCAATATGTTGTTTTAACCCTGATGGGACTGCTGAGGGAAAATTAGATGGAATTCCAGGCAGTCCTCCAGATTTGTTAAATCCTCCTAAAGGTTGTAGATTTTATCTACGCTGTCCAAGTAGACTAGAAAAATGCAAGGAAAATTATCCCCCATTTTTCATTCCAAGAACAGAGAGTGATCCAGTAGCATGTTGGTTATTTGAGGGGGTTGGTGATTAATTATGAAGAAAGAAATACTAGTAATTCAAGATCTTTCAAAAAAATATAAATCTGGTCTTTTAAGATCCAAAGAGACAATAGGCTGTGACAATGTTTCATTTAAGTTAAATTCTGGAGAGATTGTTTCTCTTGTTGGTGAAAGTGGAAGTGGAAAAACAACAGTTGCTAATTTAATTTTAAGATTTATTCAACCAACTGAAGGCAAAATATTTTATGAAGGGAAAGAAATCCATGATATCCCAACGAAAGATTATTATAAAAATATTCAAGGGATCTTTCAAGACCCTTATAGTTCTTTTAATTATTTTTATAGAATTGAACATATGTTAAATCAAACGTTTAAATATACTCTAAAAGGTCTTGCCAATAAAAGAAAAGCTCTTGAAGCTGCGTTAAATATTGTAGGGTTAAATACAGACGACATTTTAGGAAGATTTCCGCACCAAATTTCGGGAGGTCAATTACAGCGTGTTTTAATTGCAAGAGCGTTACTATTTAAACCTAAATTAATAATCGCAGATGAACCAACAAGTATGATTGATTCGAGCTCCCGGGCAGATATTTTAAACCTTTTCAAAGAATTAGTAGAAGGAACAACTTATACGGAAGGTATATCAATAATATTTATTTCACATGATTTAGGACAAGCGCAATACATATCAGAACGGGTACTAATTATGAAAGAAGGGAGTATCGTGGAGCAAGGTCTAACGGAAGAGGTTTTTCTCAATCCTGATCATCCATACACTAAAAATCTATTAGCTTGTTGCCCAAGCATTTATCGGAAATGGGAATTAGATTAAAGTGGACTGAGGACTCAAATGTAAATTTAAAATTCTATTAAAAGAGTTCAATTAAAACTATAAAATTCTCTCATTTTTTCTAAGTTAAACTTTATTTAGGTGAATATTTTGAAATATGGATATTTTGATGATGAAAACAAGGAATATGTTATTACAAGACCAGATACTCCTCTTCCATGGATTAATTACTTAGGGTGCGAGTCATATTTTGGTATCATCTCCAACACTGCTGGGGGATATTCTTTTTATAAGGATGCTCGGTTACGAAGATTAACTCGATATCGTTATAATAATGTTCCTACTGATTTTGGTGGACGCTATTTATATATTCGAGATAATAAAAAAAAAGAATTTTGGTCTCCAACTTGGCAACCAACTCGAAGTAAATTAGAACAATACAAGTGCAGACATGGTTTAGGATATACTATAATTAGTTCTTTTTATAAAAAAATTGAAGCTAAAATTCGTTATATAGTACCTTTAGGGGATAATTTAGAAATTTGGCAGCTTTCAATTAAAAATCACCGTAAAAATTCTGTTGATCTTTCAATATTTTCTTGTATTGAGTTTTGTTTATGGAATGCTATTGACGATTCTGCAAATTTTCAAAGAAATTTTAATACCGGTGAAATTGAGATTGAAGATGGAGTTATTTATCATAAAACAGAATATCGTGAGAGAAGAAATCATTTTGCTTTTTTTGCTTGTTCAGAATCTCTTGAAGGTTTTGATACACAACGAGAAAACTTTTTAGGGTCATATAGGGGTTGGGAAAACCCAATTGTAGTAGAAAGTGGACAATCCTCAAATTCTAATGCCTTTGGCTGGTCACCTATAGGGTCTCATCATATTAATCTTATTCTAAATCCTAATGAATCAAAACAGATTATTTTAATTCTTGGCTACCACGAAAACAATGTTGACAATAAATTTGATCCTATTGGAACACAGAAAATTAATAAGAAAACTGTTAAAGAAGTAAATCCAATAAATGTAGAAAAGGCTTTTGCATCTCTAAATAATTATTGGAACAATTTATTAAATATATTTCATGTAAATACACCTGATATTCATACTAACAGAATGGTAAATATTTGGAATCCATATCAAAATATGATAACATTCAAATTATCAAGATCTGCTTCATTTTTTGAATCTGGAATTAGTAGAGGAATAGGTTTTCGGGATTCAAATCAAGATTTGTTAGGTTTTATGCATATGGTTCCAACAGAAGCTAAAAAACAAATTTTAGATTTAGCCGCTACACAACTTATAACAGGCGGTGCTTATCATCAATACCAACCACTAACCAAAAAAGGTAATCAGGATATAGGTAGTGAATTTAATGATGATCCACTTTGGTTAGTTTTAAGTGTTTCTGCTTATTTAAAAGAAACAGGAGATTTGAGCATTCTAGACGAGCTAGTACAATTCAATAATGAACCTGGAACTGAACAACCTCTTTTCAATCATTTGCAGTGTAGTTTACAATATATACATGATAGATTAGGACCACATGATTTACCTCTAATTGGTCGTGCGGATTGGAATGATTGCTTGAATCTAAATTGCTTTTCAGATAATCCTGATCAATCTTTTCAAACCACAAAAAATAAGGAGGGTAAAGTTGCAGAATCTGTCTTTATCGCAGGATTATTTATTGCTGCCCTTAAAGAATTTATTAAAATCCTTAAGCAAAAAAATTCATTGGACGAGACTAAATTATATCTCGAATGGGCAGAAAATATGAATTCCGCAATCTTGAAATATGGCTGGGACGGAGAATGGTTTGTTCGAGCTTATGATAATTTTGGAAATAAAATTGGATCTCATGAATGTGAAGAAGGTCAAATATTCATTGAACCACAAGGATATTGTATTATGGCAGGAGTTGGTATAGAAGAAGGCTTTGCAGAAAAAGCGCTCAATTCTGTAAAAAGTAAATTAGCTACCCCTCATGGTATTATGCTTTGTCAACCACCATATTCTCAATACTACATACATTTAGGTGAAATCTCATCTTATCCGCCAGGGTACAAAGAAAATGGTTCTATATTTTGTCATACTAATCCTTGGATTATGATCGCTGAAGCGATGGTTGGACATGGTGATCAGGCTCACGATTATTATACTCGTATCAATCCATCAGCACGAGAAACTATTAGCGAAGTTCACCGCTGTGAACCATACATTTACGCTCAAATGATCGCTGGAAAAGATGCTCCAACTTTTGGAGAAGCTAAAAACTCTTGGTTAACAGGTACAGCAACTTGGAATTTAATAGCAGTAACAAATTGGATTCTTGGTATACGTCCTACTTACAATGGTTTGTCTATTTCACCTGTCATTCCTAAAAATTGGTCTGGATTTAAAGCAACTCGGATTTTTCGAGGAGTAAAGTATCATATTTCTGTAGAACGCATTGGCACGGGTAACAGATCAATGTTATATATAAATGAAAAACAAATCGAAGGAAATATCATTCCATTTCCTCCTTCAGGGATTAATGAAATGTTTATAGATGTTAAAATAACTTGAATGACTATTTTAGATTTAATTGATTAAGAATGATATAGGTATGATAAATGCAATACGGATATTTTGATAATAAGAACAAAGAGTATGTAATTGCACGACCAGATACTCCTCTTCCATGGATTAATTATTTAAGTAATGGTAAGTATTGTGCCATGGTTTCTAATACTGGGGGAGGATATAGTTTTTATATATTTATAACGCAATAAGTAATTTTCCATGATATTCTATTAAACTAAAGATTCATTATTAAAGTTCATTAATTAATTTTCCTTCTTCAAAGACAAGTTTTACATCTTCCATTTCACTAGGAATATCAATTTTTTGAGGACACTTATCTAAACATTCCCCACACTGTGTACAAAGACTTGATTTACCTTTTCCGTGCCAATCAGTATCTATACTTTCATCATCCATTTCATAATACCAATCTTGTAACCACTCTTGTACACTACCTTCCCAAGCAGCATGATTAATTAAGTTAAAATTCTCAGGAATATCAACTCCTTGTTCACACGGCATACAATATTGGCAATTTGTACATGGAACTTTAATTTTTGAAGAATATATCTCTTTTAATTCGTCTATTATTCTTAATTCATCTTCAGTTAAGGAATTAGGATTAGAATTATTAGCACTAATTACATTTTCTTTTACTTGCTGTAGATTACTCATACCACTTAAAACAACGGAAACACCAGGATGATTCCATACAAATTGAAGTGCCCAATCAACTACAGAACGTTTAACAGGTGCAGAATTTATAATATCGTCAATTTCTTTATTACTTAATGCTAATTTTCCCCCTCTTAATGGTTCCATTATAACAACTGCAATTCCTTTAGAATAAGCATAATCAAGTCCTTTAAGTGTTGCTTGATAATTAATATCTAAGTAATTAAATTGAATTTGGGTCATATCCCATGAATATGAATCAATAATCTCCATGAAAGCATCATAGGATCCATGAAATGAAAATCCTATATGTTTTATCTTTCCTTTCGCTTTTGCTTGTTCCATCTTTTTTAATAGTTCTAATTCTTTAATTTGTTCCCATTTATCCTTATTAATCCCATGAAACAGATAGAAATCTAAATAACTTGTCTGTAACTTTTCTAATTGTAGTTCTAAATATTTATCAAAATCTTCTGAAGATTTAATTAACCAAATTGGACATTTAGTTACTAATTTTACTTTTTCACGATATCCATCTTGTAATGCTTTACCAAGAAATGTTTCTGAATTACCTACATGATAAGGCCACGCTGTATCAACATAATTAACACCACTATCAATAGCATATCGTACTATTTCAATACCCTCATCATAATTAATATCATCCCAAGATTTATTTATTGGTAATCTCATAGCACCAAATCCTAGTGCTGATACTTTCCATTCTAAAGAGCCCATTCTTCTATATTTCATTCTGAACACATCAATAATAATTTTTTTTCATTTTTTATTCCCATATAACAGAGAATTAATCTTAATTAGTCTATTATTTATCTTTTTTTAATCTTTCTAAACATCTTTTTAGTGTATTAACTATTAAATCAGAGTATTTCAAATAATAATCTAATGGAATATAAGAATTTAAAATTGGTAATAGCCTATTTTAACAATGCATCGACAGCTTCAACATTTACAGTTACTAAATTTGTTTTAGTCGTTTTATTGCCATCATTAATAATTACACACGCTTCAGGTGCTAAAACATTAAGTTTTGGAATCGCTTTATAGGTGTTGCTTACACTTATGTTAAAAAATGAAGACATCATCCCAAGAACCTTATAATAGTATGTTTGATAGTTAGTAACAGTT
>LAZR01001977.1_pt1 | contig 12361 bp, 16 predicted proteins | sample 329461 | NCBI WGS metagenome assembly LAZR01 (sample SAMN03002196, study PRJNA259156) | marine sediment metagenome | biome: sea floor; feature: Hydrothermal impacted sediments; material: marine sediment; isolation source: Loki non-amplified sample from Loki's castle hydrothermal vent sediment ...
CACATTTATTGAAACCGATCAAATTATAATTGAAGATGTTGGGAGATCAATTCCAGAAATTTTTGCTGAAGAAGGAGAAGATAAATTTAGAGAATATGAAATATTTGCTTGCAAAAAAGCTTCGGGATTAAATAAAATCGTTGTCTCTTGTGGTGGAGGAGTTGTTCTAAATAATAAAAATATTGAAAATTTAAAAAAAAACTGTTTTATTGTTTTATTACAAGCCACAGTAGAAGAAATTTATGAACGAGCTTTACAAGATGATTTAGAATCTAGACCATTATTAAATAAATTAAATCCTAAGGTAGAAATCAAAAAAATCTTAAATTTTCGGAAGCCATTTTATGAAAAATCAGCTGATATAATAGTAGATACAACACAAAAAGATTTTATAAGTATTACTCAAGAAATATTAAAAAAATTAAATTTTATATAAGTATTTAAATCTTTTATTTTAATGACTTTTAGAGTTTCTTAAAAAGTTTTTAAAAAATAAGATTTAAATTTATCAAACTTTACCTATATTTAACCATCTATTAGCAAAATTAGTTCTGATAAATCCAATGTCTGAAGAAATGTATCTTAGAGTTATAAAAAACGGAAAACAAACAGTACTAATTAGAAATAGAGGAGATTCGAAAATAAAATTAGATTATACTTCAAATTACCGAAAACCTTATTATGAATCTGCAGCAGAGATTATTATTGAAACAAATTGCAAGAAAAAAAATAATATTGTTAAAGAGATTCTAATAAAAACAAATTAAAAGTCTAAATTTAAATTTATCAACTCTTTTAATATTATAAAAACAATCATATAAAGAGCAAAAAAGATCAAAATGTCAGAGTATAAAAGATTAAAATGCCCCAAATGTGGTAATGATAATCCTCGCATGATTCATGATGAAGCAGATAAGAGTGAGGTACTTTATTATTCAATGTCAGGAACGCCTGTTCATAAAAGGCATTTTAAGTGTGGAGAATGTGGACATTTCTGGAAGAAGGAGGAGGCGTAGGTTAACGACTACTTTTGTTTTTTCATATTTTTCAGTTTAGTAAATAAAATATAAGAATAAGATTGGTAGTACTTTACTTATTTTTTTAATTTTATTTGTTCTTTAGAAGGAGATCACACATTAAAATTCATTAATTTTAAAATTCTTCTTATTTCTTTTATGTGTATTTGTCCTAAAGCCGTCTTTTCTTCAAAATATCCATAAGTTAAAAACGAACCACTAAAAATGCAGGTAATTCTTGAAAAGAGTCCTATGTCTCCCATACAAAAGGAGATGAATCTCTGCTTTTTGTATGGTTTTGTTTTACATAATTGTAAAGGTAGCAAATTATCTTCAAAAGAATTTGCTGTGAATATAAGTTTATAAATCCCACTCTCTACTATTTTTAGATCTATTAACATTTCATTATTCAGCTTTTTTAAAAATTTCTCGATAAGGTTGCTTGCTTCAATGTAAGAGGGGGTTTTCTCAAAGTCATGATAAGAATAAATTAATTTAACCTTATATAGTGAAGCTAGGCGAATTACTTCACTTAAAACATCTTTTTCGGTATTAAGCTCAATATCGAGATACTTAGGTTTTGCTTCAATTAACACTTTTAATATCTGAAAGCGTTCATTTTTATCAATTTTAATTTGACCTCCTTCTGATGAATCTCTAAAGGTAGAAATAACAGGAACCTTAGGCTGAATACGATTTAGTAGACTACTTATAAAATCTTTCGTAATATTTTGAACATCATTTATATAATCAAACCTTAATTCGATTAGATTAGGATTAGTGTATAATACTTTCTTTATAATTGGGGCATTCTCGCTAATTTTTAAGGATTTAACTGGAATAGGTACACAAATATTATATTTCATGATTAAAGCTTATAAATTTTATAAAAAATATTAATCTACAAATCTAAGATACTTTTTATTTCATCGTCCTTGTATTTTAATGTATTTGTAGCGTCAATTTCTTTTAGTTTACCTCTCTTTTTATAAATTTCAATAATCGGCTTTGCATTCTTTTCGTAAGTATCCAACCTAGTTTTTAATGTTTCTTCAGTATCATCATTTCGTTGCTTAAAATTTACTTCAGATTTACACTTATCGCAAATCCATTGATTTTCATCTTTTTTTATCTTTGGTCGCAATGTGAATTTATTATAAATCTCGCCACACTCATTACAGCCAAATCTTCCCAAAATTCTTTGAGTTATAATACTTCTGTCCAGATCGAGTAATAGTAATAAGTCAATATCAGTTATGCTATCCAGAGCTTCAGCTTGCTCCAATGTTCTAGGGAAACCATCCAAGATAAATCCATTTTCTTTAACATCTTCTTGGTTGAGCCGATCTTTTACCATCTCGATAACCACTTCATCTGGTACTAGTTCGCCCTTAGCCATATATTCCTTAGCTTTCAAGCCAAGAGGAGTTTCATTTTTTAGGTTTTCTCGAAAGATATCTCCTGTACTTATATGCGTGATTTCTGGTAATATTTTTTTTATCTGGCCAGAAAAAGTTCCTTTACCGGCACCAGGTGGTCCAAATAATATTAATTTCTTCAATTTTAATCACAAATTTTATTTTTAATTTGTAGATAATTAAATTGAACATAAATTATAATTATTTTGCCAAAATAGATTTTCTAAGTTTTATCCTGTATAATATGAAAATTCCATTTTTTCTGCTAAATACTCAATTAATCTTTTTTCCCTTCGACTAAATAAGGTTGTAAAATCACTTTTTATTGATGATCCATAATAAGAATTCCCAAAAAAAGTATTTGCCTTTATTATTGATTCCAGTAACAATTTCTTATTTCCTATATGAAGATAAATTGAAATATCATTGATAATTAATATTGAAGTTGGATTATCATTGTATAAAGCTATTATTTTATAAGTTTTTTTAAAGTTTTTACAAGCATTTTCATATAGTTCGGTAAGATTCTTCGCTTTAAGGCGGGGTGGGATAATTTCTCCTTCAAAGGACAAGTTATTACATTTATCACTGTTTTTATAGAAGTCTTTAATTTTTCCGCCAATTTTGATAAGTTTAATTATACTTTGCGGTGGAGCAAAATCCAAAATACTAATTTCTTTTGGATCTGAATGTTTTGATTCTATAAGGAATTGAACGAATTTTGCTGTATAATAAGTTTTTTTTGTGTTTGTTTCTCCGTAAAGAAGGATCTTATGTCCAATAACTTCTCCATAATTTAAAGATGAATTAAATTTCATAACAATTGCGTAGGTGTATATTGAGTGTTAATAAAAATCTTCCCATGTTATTCTAGCTTGTTTTAGAACTATTAGAATTATGAATCCCATTATACATCCAGGAATACTACTTAATGCAAATAACCCCCAATAAAAATATAGACTCTCAATCGCAAAAATACTTCCAATAGGAGCAATCAAATGAGCAATTGTACCTCCTAAAAAAACTGTTCCTATTGGTTCAGTAAAAGCAGCTAGTTCAACATATTTAGGTTTTTTTTTACGTAAAATGTGAGACATGATTCCAACTATGAAAGCTCCAGTAATACCTCCATGAAACGCATGAATTGATCCAATTGCGAATGAAAATCGAAGAATTGCAATACCTAATGCTGTTACACACGAAAAGATTAGACCAATCAAAACACCAGTTATCGCATTAATCAAATGAGCAAATGGATTTATTTTCGTTCCAAATATGAAAAAATATCCAAATGGATTAAGATAACTCAAAACTAATCCCACTGCAATAAAAATACTTGAAGTGGCTATCTTTTTATTTAAAGTACTTTTCAATAACTTTTTCTCTTCTTCATTTTTGTATGGTTTCTGCTCACTCATTCTTCTCACTTTAATTTATCAATTTATCTTATGTTATTAATTTTGTTTACTTCAGTTTTTTTAATTAGTAAAAACTACATTCCAATATAAAGATATAAAGATCCAAGAAATTAAAGAGTTTTAATCTATTGAAGTATTTAAAATCATAAATAATTATAAAGAGTAAATCTATTTTTTTTTTAAAATTGTGAATATAATATGAAAATTGGGACTCAAACGATAAATCCAACCAAGATTATCTGCGTTGGTACAAATTACAAGGATCATATTGAAGAAACCGGTTTAAGTGTTCCAAAAGAGCCCGTTCTGTTTCCAAAAACTCTAAATTGCTTAATTTTAAACAATGAATCGATAGTTTACCCAAAATTTCTATATAATCAACGTAAATATAACAGAGTAGATTATGAAGTAGAACTAGCTTTTATAATAAAAGATAAATGTAAGAACGTTCCATTGAATGAAATAAATGAACATATTCTTGGTTATACTGTATTTAATGATGTAACTGCCCGAAAAATGCAAGCTAAAGATATTATTGCGAAATTACCTTGGTTTCGCTCAAAATCTTTTGATACTTTTGGTCCTATCGGTCCTAGAATCGCAGAGATATATGAAATCAAAGATCCTCATAATTTAAATATTGAATTGAAAGTAAATGGAGAAACTAAACAGTCATCGAATACAATGTATTTATTATTTAAGGTTCCTGAGCTCTTAGAATATATATCAAAACTTTTCACATTGGAACCAGGAGATATCATAGCAACAGGAACTCCCAGTGGAATTGGTCCTATGAAACCAGGTGATGTAATCGAAGCCATTATCGAAAAAATTGGAACCCTTAAGAATAAAGTTATTTTAGAAGGTGGATAAATGTCAACTATTAGAATTGGAAATGTAACTATACAACCAACCAAAATTATTTGTTTAGGAAGGAATTACTTAGACCATATTAGAGAATTAAATGCTCCAATTCCAAATGAACCTGTTTTTTTTGTAAAGACTTTAAACACTCTCATTACTGATGGAAACCCAATAATTTATCCAAAAATTCTATACAATAGCGAAAAATATAATCGAGTTGATCATGAAGTAGAATTAGCATTTAGTATTTCAAAATCATGTAAAAATGTATCACCAGAACATGCTTTTGATTACATACAAGGTTATTCTGTATTTCTTGATATAACTGCAAGAAAAATGCAAATAAGCGATAGAAATATAAAATTACCCTGGTATAGAAGTAAAAATTTCGACACATTTGGCCCCATTGGTCCAAGAATTGCAGATTGCAGTGAAATTGAAGAACCTCATGACTTAAACATTCTTTTAAAGATAAACAAAGAGATAAAACAATCTTCCAATACAAAACATATGATTTTTAAAATTCCTAAAATTTTGGAGTACATTACAAAATTTTTAATATTAAAGCCAGGAGATATCGTAGCAACAGGTACACCTAGTGGTATAGGGCCAATTCACCCAGGAGATGTTATTGAAGCCTCCATCGAAAAAATTGGGACTATCACACATAAAGTGATTTTAGAAAGATAAAATACATTTTAAGTATAGGGTTTTTTAAATTTCTTTCATTATCAACAGATATATATACACGGAATTTCTTTATTTAGAAGAGGTATAATGATGAAAAAGGTATTAATTGTTTCTGAATCTTCATTTAGGAGACATTTACTCTCAAATATGCTCTCCTCAAAAAATGAAACATTTTTAGTTAAAGTTGCAAGAAATAGTCAAGAAACAATTGATATAATTAAGAAAAATGACCCTGATATTATACTCTTGGATGTTGAATTCAAAAATAAAGAGTGGGTAAGTCCATTTGACGCCATATTAAAAAAATTTAAAATCCCGACTATTATAATTTCTGATGTAAATCCAAAGGATTTAGATTTGAGTGAAATGCCTCTTTTTTATGATTCTTATGATTATGTTTTAAAACCAAGTGGCATTTGGAAAAATGAGCTTCCTAAAATTAAGAAGCAGATTTTATCTAAACTAATGATGGTTAAAATACCAAAAACACAAAAAATTGATAGTAAAGCTAGAATAATGGATAGAAATGCGTTTTTACGCAAGAGTCAAAAATTTCTTCCTAAAAAAGTGTTAGAACCACAAAAATTTTTATTTCCTGAAATAGATCCAAAACTAAAGGATTACTTTCATGACTTATCTTCTATTACAACAACTAAATTAGATACTAAGATTGTTGTTATTGGGGCAAGTGTTGGTGGACCTCGAACGCTAAGAACAATCCTTAGTGAAATTCCTCACAGTTTTTCCGCTCCGATTCTTGTTGTTCAACATTTAAATCACCTATTTATTCGACAATTTGTAACGTCTTTAAAAAGTATTTGTAATATGCAGATAAAAATGGCTATGAATAATGAAGAGATCAAGCCAGGAATGATTTATATAGCACCTGGTGATAAACATATGCATATAATAGTAAAAAATTTTAAACCATGTATTAAAACCGTGGAGGGTCCACCAGTAAATTATTGTAGACCTTCCGTGGATGTTTTGTTTTATTCAGCAGCACGAATTTTTAAAAGTAAAACGCTGGGTATTTTATTAACTGGTATGGGAAGGGATGGAGTCGCTGGACTTGAAGCAATTAGAGCTGAAGGAGGAAAAACAATAGCTGAAAGTGAAGAGACAAGTATTTTATATGGAATGCCTAAAGTAGCTGCTGAAACGGGAGCAGCAGATTTTATCCTGCCTAGTTATGATATCTCCAGCGAAATTACGAAATTTAGTTTCAGAAATTGATGAAAAAGGTATTTATCATTCATCTAGTCGATGTATTAATCTGTCTAAAATTTCTAATAAAACTTATATCTATTTAATATCCTACCAAATTATAAAATTATTGATGAAATTACAAAATTCAGTCATTAACATTTTTAAGTAAAAAAACAAATTTTATCATTGATGAAATCAGAAATTACTGAAGAAGTTGAAAAAGAGATTTTTAAATTGATTTCAACTCCAGGAGTAGAGATTGAGGATATCATAAAAAAATTAAATCTAGATTATGATACTGTTATGAATATATTATCAGAAGAATTTCTCAAGCATGATTTTAATCAAGGACGCAGGTTATGCTGTAGATTTTAATTTATCTTTATGATAATCCTTTTTAATTTCTTTTCATTCTATAAATTACTAAGTTCAAAATATATATTTTAAATAACTTAGAACGCAAAATTAAAGCGGTTTCAATATAATAAAGATATTGGAATGAAAATTAGATATACTATGTATTTAATTATGTGTTCTTGACCTTAAGCATATATTTTGAATCCAAATATTAATAAGATAAAACTGTGAATAAAATGAGCGAAAAAGGAAAAGTAATTGTCAAAGCTCTTGTAACAGGCGGAGCTGCTAGCGGAGGACCACCTATATTAAAGAAAATATAATTTTTTAAGGGTTTAGGTCCCGCAGTTGGCCCGACGGGAATAAATATTAAAGATGTTGTTGACGAAATAAATAAACAGACAGAAATTTTTAAGGGATTAACAGTACCTGTTAGAATAGAGGCCAATCCTGAAACAAAGCAATTTGAAATTTTTATTGAAACACCATCTACAGCTTCATTATTACTTAAAGAAGTTGGAGTTGAAAAAGGGAGTTCTACGTGTTCAGAGGAAAAGATTGGTAACCTAACTCTAGAACAAATTCAAAAAGTGGTTGAGGCTAAGAAAGACAAGTTTTTAGACAAAACTTATAAAGCATGCTTAAAAACAGTTTTAGGAACAGCTTTATCTGTAGGTTTAACTGTAGAAGGAGAAGATCCCAGAATAATCCAAAAACGAATAGATAATGGAGAATATAGCGATAAGATAAAAGGTGAATAATCAAATTTGAAAGTAGATGATAAGTTATTAAAGAGATCTTTAAACGCTGCTATTGATTTTTCAGTGATTAAAAAAGAAGGTTTTAAAGATAAGATTCGAAAATTTGATGAAACGATTGATATCATTATAAACATTAAAGATATTAATCTTAATGAACCTAAAAACAGGATTGACAAAGAAATCATCTTATCACATCAAGTAATTACAGAAGATAAACCCAATATATGCGTAATTGCATCTGATAACATACTACTTGAAGCAAAAAAGCTTGGTGTTGATACCCTTGATTCTGATAGCTTGGTTAAATTAAATAACGAGGAGAAAAAATATAAAAAGAAATTTGTTAAGAAGTATGAATATTTTGTCGTAGAAGATAAAATGATGCGAGATGTCGCCCGGTACTTAGCAAGATTTCTTGGACCGGTTGGTAAAATGCCAAAACCTTTCCCTACTGGATATGGGATAATTTCTAATCTGGAGGACTTAAAGAATGCTTTTGAAAGATATAAAAAAGTTGTCCGAATTCAGATGAAAAAACAACCTATAATTTTCGTAAAAATCGGGAAAAAGTCAATGGATACAGTAAAATTGTTTGAAAACATGAAAACCGTTGTAAATTTTATAGTAGATCAAATGCCACATAGGTTTAACAACTTTAAATCCATGTACTTTAAATCTACAATGGGAAAACCAGTAAAAGTAACTGAAGAATTCCTAAAAAGTATTGAGGTGTAAAAAATTGATCAAAAATAAACCTATATCGCAATGGAAAATAGATGAAATTAACCATTTAGTTGATTTATTAGAAAATCATAAGAATATTGCTATTATCGAAGTTGCGCATATAAATGATCTGCAAATCCAAACTATGAGGAAAATTCTAAGAGGAAAAACTATTTTTAGAATGTCTAAAAAATCTCTTCAATTACGTGCAATTGAAGAGTATAAAAATAAGTCAAAAAAGAAAAACCTAGATGAATTAGCAAATAATATCCTTAGTCAATCTAGTCTTGTCTTTACTAATCTTGACTTATTTGAATTAAAAAAGATTTTTCATGAAAACAAGTGGATGGTTCCAGCAAAACCAAATGAAATCACACCAGTAGATATCTGGGTTCCTGAGGGAGATACAGGTTTGCCCACAGGTCAAGTTATTAGTGAATTAAATATGACTTTGCGATTACCAACAAAGATAATGAACGATACTATACATATTCGCGAAAACACAAGAACACATAAAGCTGGTGATTTAGTTACTGTTAAACATGCAGCAGTGCTGAAAAAACTAGGAATTACACCTATAGAATCATTAATTAAAATATTTTTTGCTTGGAACGACGGTGAAATAATTCCTAAAGAAATTCTATATTTAGATTTGGAGCAATTCAAACAAAAGATTGTTGCAGGTTATAGAGAAGCTTTAGGAATACTTTTTGAAATGCCCTTCTTACAAGAAGATATGATAGAGGATTATATTCAAAAAGCAGTATCTACTGCCAATATATTAAATACTATGGTTTTTGGTGGAGGAATTCCAGCTTCTACTGAAGAAGAAAAACCTATAGCCGAGGAAAAAGAACAAGAAGAAGAAGAGGAAAAAGAAAGCGTAGGGATTGGAGGTCTATTTGGGTGAAATTAACCAAATTTCAATTAAAGTTTATAATATTATAATAAAAAAATAAAAAAATAAAATAGAGGTAAGAAAATATGGAAAGTATTTATGCAGCGCTATTACTTCATAAAGTTGGAAGTAATATTACTGGAGCGAAGGTAGAAAAAGTATTGATTGCAGCGGGCGCGAAAGTTGATAAAACAGAAATCGCAAAACTTATTGCAGGACTAAAGGAAACAGATATCACAGAAATCATTAAATCTGCAAGCGCAGTACCAATAGTAGCTGCTCCCGCGGGTGGTACTGTTAAGGAGAAGAAAAAAGGAAAGAAGAAAAAAGAAGAAGTCAAAGAGGAAGAGCCTACTGGAATTGGTTCTTTATTTTAAGACTTCACAAATACAAAATAATTAAAAAATCCTTTTATTCAATCAAAATTATTAACACACTTGATTGAAAAGCAACATTTTTTTATATTTTTTTTTTTTAATTTTTAATTAAAAGCCTATTTCAACACTAATTCAAATTTATCTAATTGAAATAGCGTCCTAAATCATAAACTTTTTTTTTAAACTCAGTTTTTATTAAATTACATTTCAAGTTTATGAATTCGATATTAATTCTATGAAAAAATTACTACTAACTATCTAAAAAAACTCACGTTGTTGATTAATTATGGCGGGAAAATTCCTTAAGTTTTTTACTCCGTTTGTAAAAGTTATGCCGGAGATCAAACGGCCACAACGTGAAGTTTCCTTTAAAGAGAAGTTTATTTGGACCGCTCTCGTTTTACTAATATATGTAATAATGAGTAATATACCCCTTTATGGAGTTAACCTTTCAGAATCAACTGATTACCTTTATTGGCTAAGAGTAATTCTCGCAAGCCAAAGAGGTACATTAACAGAGTTAGGTATCGGACCAATCGTCACGTCTGGTCTCATCATGCAATTACTTTTAGGTTCTAAAATTATTAATGTAAACATGGCCGATCCATACGATAGAGCTATGTTCAGCGGAGCTCAAAAAGTTCTTGCTATATTCTTAACAATTTTCAATGCTGTAGCATATATTTTGGGAGGGGCATTTGGTCCATTATCAGGTCCAGAGAGTATTGGCATACAAGGTGCATTTCTTGTTTTCTTTCAACTACTCTTTTCTGGCATCATTATTATTTTATTAGATGAATTACTTCAAAAAGGATGGGGTCTTGGAAGTGGAGTTTCCTTATTCATAGCAGCAGGAGTCGCTGGTCAGATCTTTTGGAATGCCTTTAGTTTTATTGGTGCACCAGACCCCCCTGATGGAGATGGTTTACCTAGAGGAATTATTATTGCGTTTTTTTTTGCTCTATTCGATGGTGATGATAGCACTCATCTTGGAACAATTTTACTAAGAGGAAATCTACCCTCATTAACGGGTTTAATGACTACGATAATGATTTTCGCCATGGTGGTTTGGTTCGAATCTACACGAATTGAGATCCCTCTAGCGTATAGCGGTTATCGTGGATTTAAGGGCAAATACCCCATGAAATTACTTTATGTATCCGTTATTCCTGTGATCCTAGTTAATGCTTTATATGCAAATTTTCTATTCTTTGGACAATTAATAGCAGGACCAGGTTCTGGATTGCGTAACCAAGGTTTTGATTTTTGGATTGATCTTATAGGTAAATTTAAGGAGCAACCAGGGGGTAGTATGGGAAATCAACTTATACCAACTGGAGGTTTAATGTGGTTACTTACTCCACCGATGGGGCTTGACCAGTTAGGAGCTCAACCACTTAGAGCCGTGGTTTATCTACTAATTTTTATATTTCTTTGCATAATGCTCGGCCGTATATGGGTTGAAGTCTCTGGTCTCACCCCACGTGATATAGCAAGTCAAATATTAGACTCAAAAATGCAAATTCCAGGATTTAGAAGTTCTCCAAAAGTTATTGAAAAAATTCTAAAAAGGTACATTCCCACACTGGTTATTTTAAATGGTATAATTATCGCAATGATGAGTTTCTTCGCCGATGTTTTGGGGGCTTTAACCTCAGGTACTGGATTACTAATATCGATTGGCATTATTCATAACTATGCCGAGACTATTTCGAAGGAGATGGCGGCATCTCAGTATCCGGGTATGCGCGAAATGCTTGGGCTAGATTAAAGCAGCAATCTCATAATCATCTTCATTTGAAAAATAAACTAATCTTCAATTTCTTTATTTTTAAATATAACTCCAACTAAAACCTTTATAATAATTTTTACTTAAATAAATTATAGATATGTTATTTATAATATTTAAAAATGCATTTTTGGATTTGATTGACTCTCCTCCAGGTTCTATGCTTTTCGTTTTTTCTGTAGCTTTACTCACATCGTTAATTAGTATTAGTTTAACAAGGTGGTTAGTTGATACTGAAGAGGTTAATCGAAAACAAAAACAAATTAAATCTCATCAAGAAGAAAAGCAAAAAATTGTTGATTTAGCTGAAACCGAGCCTGAGCGTTATAGAAAGAATCGAAAACGATGGGAACGTAAAGAAACTATGCTAAAACAGACTCAATCAAAAATGTCGATGCAAAGGCTAAAACCTACTTGCCTAACATTCTTACCCATGATGATTACTTTTTTTTTAATAAGAACCATTTTTGGTAATAATCCAGTAGCCTTGTCACCTATGCATGCGAATGACGTTCCGTTAATAGGTAATTTCATCAGAGCAGGGAGTTCTACTTGGATTAATTTTACAGCATGGTATTTTCTATGCTCTATGGGAATTAATACGTTAGTTCAAAGATTTATGAAACTACAATCTCAAGCTTCCGGTGGTATGGGAGGAATGTTTGCTGGACAAAAAGCAAAATCCTTAGAATTTCCAGATGTCTGATAACAAAAAAACGCAACGGGAGGGATATATTCGCATATGAAGAAGCTTCTTATGCATCGAACCCCCGAGTGGATTCCCACACTGGCTTTCTGGGAGGCGATCCCGCTCCAAGCCAGCGCCGTACCAGGCTAGGCA
>LAZR01001978.1_pt1 | contig 12358 bp, 23 predicted proteins | sample 329461 | NCBI WGS metagenome assembly LAZR01 (sample SAMN03002196, study PRJNA259156) | marine sediment metagenome | biome: sea floor; feature: Hydrothermal impacted sediments; material: marine sediment; isolation source: Loki non-amplified sample from Loki's castle hydrothermal vent sediment ...
GGCCTGTAGTTATGAGCAATGAGGTCATACTCCTTATTATTGAATACACCGCTCTTCACCTCGTTCTCACTAAACATACCAGTGGAAACCTCAAGCCTCCCGCCAGTGTCCAATATGCTTACTGTCTGGGGCGATAGGGTCTTCAACTTTTCCTCATCCAGCCATAGCTCGCTGATAAGTCTAGAGCCATTACTTGATGGCACAAACACAGTGTTGAAAAGTTGCCCCACGGTTTGCTGTTCAATAACCTCCGGTGAGTTACGCTAACTGGCTCACCATTCTCCGTGGGATGGAACACTGGTATGGGCCTGCCGTTCCAAGCGTCTGGGAACTTAGACATTTCCTCTGCTGTGTAAAGGATACGACCACCGGAACCGTGGTGTACACCTTCAGTAAGTATCACCACAGGTACGATTAGGTGCGGACGACCTTCAAACGTGTCCCGCCTTACCTGCGCTCCCAGCACCTTTAAGTGATGGTTTTGATTCATTATGGTCTTGCTTGCCATTGCCTTTCTACCTCCTCTTACCTAATCGTCTGACATCGGTTGCCGGCACGGGCACCGCCACACATCGTCACAGCGGGTGCAATGGTATCATGCCATCTATTTCGTCCAAGGTAAATCGTTTCTTGTTTAAGCTCTTACAACGCCTGCAAACCCGGAAGTCTCCAGCTGTCATCCACTCCACTATCACGCGAACACCTAGAACACCCGCGTTACGGTATTCCTGAATATTGGCTTGGTGGTGTGCCCTTATAACCTCGGTGCGGGCCATCACTATTGCCCTGCGCATAGAGAAGTTTACATCCCTTACCAAATTACGGGCCATGACGTTAGGGTTTACACCATCCGCCATACCCTGAGCAAGGGTGCGGCTTATCCTCATGTCCATAGCTCGTGTAATGCCCTCTAGCTCGCTAAATGTACGGGTATAAAGCAAAGCCAGCCTATCGGCGTGTACTGGGGCTATGAAGCCAGATGAGAACCCACTGCGACCCGGCATATCATTAGACTCGCTTACCCTGTACCCAGCACCCTTCAATTCAGAAAGGCCACGGATTATCCCTTTACGATAACTGGTCTGCACATATTTATTAGCCCAAGGGGCCTGCATCAATCCCCCGTTAAGCCTGTCCGGCATAGTGGTGATTGTCAACAACCCCTGCGCCTCCTGCTTATTCAACCAAGTCATAAACCCCCGAACCTTCTGGTCACTGCGACGGAAGTCAAAAGCCTTGGGCGGGGCGGCTTCCTGGATGGCTATGGCGGTGCTATCGCTTAGACCGAGGGCGTCATGGTCTGCCACGGTTTTTCGTATGTCACGGGCGAGCGCGTTGAACCTTCGCTTCATATCGCGCCCGAACTCATTGCGCAAGGTAAGGGTTCTCGAAGGGTCAGCGTTCGCCACTAGACGGAACGCATTCGCCCCCAGCACCCTGCTGTTACCGCAACAGCCCTTATGTTCCTTAACTGCCAACAACTTCTTCAGTACCCTCCCATACAAACTCACCCACTGGGTAATGACCTTTACATTTTACACAAAAGGTCTGTCCATAGAACTTGGGGTTTCTGGCATAGGTTTCGGCTATGTTTATATCCATCTTTGTATTGAACCCACAGGTCTTATGTGTATAGACCTGCCGCACCGGGCGCACAAATCCCTTCCCCCGTTGCGCATGCGATAGAACCCAATAGTCCTTATGAGTACCACCAACGTTCTTATCCATATCCGGGGCCGGAGCATCCTCACCTTCCTTGGCAGGAAGGCCAGATAACGTCACCTGTTTAGGACCTTCGTCAACTGGTACTACTTCTATCCGTTCCACCTCAACCACAACGTGCACATTGGCCCTCTCACCCCAACTCTCATTGCACATAAGGGCAGCGTCCTCAACTTCCTTTAAAGCCACTGCAAGGGCGGTCTCAAAGCTTCCGTGATGCCTTATGCAATCGGGTGTAATAATCATCCGCTTTGCCGTAATACTCATGCCGGTGCACCTGCCCTTTCTAATCGAGCCGCTTCCTCTTCTTCATTAATGAGATCTTGTTCTTCTTTTGCACGGTCAAAGATAATCCCTATCTCCTCCTGCATCTGTTCTATCTCATCATTCGTAAACCCAAAGAAGCGTTTCAAGTAAACCTCGGGGGGTATGATTAGGTCTGCACCCACCGCGTTGGTATAGGTGGCAAGGGCTTCTGTCTTAATCTTAGTCACCTCGGCCTGTTCCTTCTCACTCAAACTAAGTAAGTCGCCCCATAGTATCTCATAACCTTCAACGGGGTCGGGTAACACCCCTATGTCTATTAAATGGTCTATAAAGGGCCTGAGCACAAAGGCTTCGGCAAAGTCTTCCCGACGTTCCGCTATCCTACTTAACCAGTTGGACTCGTCCTGTGAACTGGCCAGTTCCCCTCGCTCCGAACCAGTAAGGATACGGACAGGTATTCCTCTAGCAGCACTTATCATTTGTAATATAACTTCCACCGTGCCCTTGGGGTCGGCTACCTGTGGCGTAAGCGAGTTCACCTTAACACCTTGTACTCGCATATAACGTCTTAAACCATGTATGTATTCCTCTATCTCCTCCTGCAAGTCGGACATGTCTTGGTCACCGATGTCGGCTTCCGGGTCGGCTTCAAACGCAAGGCCGGGGAAAGCACCACGCCAGAACATTTCCGCTGCGCCTCCAACCACTATCTCAAGGTTCTCTAAACGGTTGTATACGTCTTCAAGCCTTGGGATACCATACACGTCCTGCTCCAACGCTCCGTCCGCCACATGGAGTACCCTCGTCCAGTGCACTTCTTTGCCTAGACCGCTCCGCGTTGTATAGGCTTCGCGTGTGACACTACTGCTGGTCGTAACGGTATCAAGCATAGTGATTTTATACATCAAGGGTTTGCCGAAGCGCTCACTCTTTACGTCCTCATCGTACTGGGTTATCAATATCGAACCTTCGCTATAGGGCTGGGCGTATAAGAGTTCTGTTGCGCCTTCCACTGGTTGGCTTAGTTCCTGGTCATCATCAAAGCCCAGTACCAGTATTGCATACCGACCAATCCCCGCCAGCTTGTCCACCCGGATAAACTTGTTCCATAACCGCTTCGCCTTTACCAACTCTTCCCAAGCCTCGTCGAACGCGGTGGCATCCTTCTCGCCCTTTTCCTTTATCTCAGGTTTCTTGCGCCAAGTGCTGTCCACTGGGGCGTCTACTATACGTTTCGCAATGTCCTGCCTCAAGTAACGGACCGCATAATCTGAGAACTGCAAGGTCTTCTTATAACCAAGTGCGGTGTATGTGTCCCTTTGGCCACCATAGGTCTTACCCATAGCTGAAGCAAGACTGGCCCTCGACACCAGCTGGGAAAGCGCAACTACCTGTCGCTTGACAATAGCTTTGTTATTAGTACCCATTGGAAACTTAGTTCTCATCTATGCCACCCTCCTCACGCCGGAACCCTGACCTCGCGACCCCAAGCCCCAGCCTTCTTACGTTTGGTCAGGGCCCAGAACGCCCCGCTCCCACCGTCTACTTGGTCAGCGTGACCTTTATCAGTGCCATCAAAGTTCTCGTATTCCCTGAACATGGGCTCATTCCAAACAGCCCTTAACACCTTTACATTGCCGGCCTCACATTGCGCACTAAATGGGCCAGCACGTTTGCCCTTGCTCTCCTGCACTTTGTTAGCCTTGCATACAAACCCTGCCAGATACTTTATGATGTCCTGTACCTGTGCCTTGCCGGCTTGACCAGGGTCTTGCTCTACCCACACGTGACAACTCCTGCCATCCTGCGTGGCTAGGTTACGCATGGCCCTTTTGGCTCCCAAAGCTGTCACACGTTGACGGTATATATCCAGTATGTAATAAGTGCCTTGGTTATCTACACCCATCTTAAAGCCCACGGTGTAGCTGGGGTCTTCGCCTTCCTTCTCATCCGTGGCCGCAAGGTCCCAGTACCTTACAGTTCTTAAACCTGTGGGCACAGCGTCCACTACCTCAAACCATTCCTTGCGGAAGAACATACCTGCCGCTGCCTTCACGTTCCAATTACCCCCCAGCAGGCGCTCGCGTTCAACCAGGGACAAGGCCCGGAGGTTGGCTAGGTAGCCGGGGTCTTTACTAAGCAGCGCCGGGTTGTCAAATATTGAAGACGGTATGAACGTAAACGACTTGGGTATCACACCCGGAGCGTTACAGGTAGGACAGAACGCGAAAGATGGTAACTCGTTGGTCTTAAAATCCATAAAGTATTTCAATACGTCTACCTGATGCTTACAACCATAACGCCTCACCAAGTCTTCCCAACTGTCACTCCATATCAACTCGTCATTAGTATGAAGGAACCAGCGCACAACTCCCGAGCGGTTTGGGAGCTTGCCCCCACCCGAGGCCCGGTCCTGTCCAAGCATTGGTAAACCGGTATCGTTATCTACCCACCAGTCCACTAGCTCTCGCACAAAGCTATCGGGGTCAGGATTGCCTGTAGCTCTTACATACGGTCTTACCCCACACACCGAGCGGTTACGCGACAGCATGTAAAAGAATTGGCCCTTGCTAAAATGAATAAGCTCATCGAAGCCAACGAACGGGTATTGTGCACCCTGATGGTCATGCTTATTCTTTTCGTGCTCCATGTGGTGGAATTTAAACTTCACGCCGGAAGGGAATACCCACTTCAGCGTGGACTCCGAGGGCACCCCTCCCAAGTGTGGGTAAATCATTTCGCTGGTATCCCAAAGCCCACCCTCTGACCTTATCTGTACCGAGGTCTTACGAAATATCACGGCACCGAAGCCGGGATTATGGATATGCCTAGTGGGTTCGAGTTCAAGCCCGAAGCTTTTGCCTCCCCCGGCCTGTCCACCAAAAAACACTATATCAGCCGAGGAGGACAGGAACTGTTCCTGTGGACCGGGTTGGGGTCGGATTACTACTTTATCTTCAACTGCTACTTGCATTACCTGTTCTCCACCTTTATATGTACCGAACGGTCTTCGGTTCTACCCGCGCTTGTCGTAATTCGATTAACCAATAAGTATTCCTCTCTTGCCGTGCCCCCACTTAACCATGCCGTTGTAGTGGTAGTGGTATTGGTATCGGAATCTTTAGTAATGCCATCAGGTATTGTCCACGCGCTGGTGACAATGGTTTCCCCAGTAGCAAGCCACAGGTTCCAGTCGAACCCATAGTCCAGTATGGCATGGGGGTCTTTAAGTAATGTTGGGATGCTCATACCGCCTCCAGTATTCTGTCCTCAGCTGCTACCTCTAACAAACGGTTATCCGCGTCAAGATTTATCACCCTGTCCTCCACCGCCACAGTTATAAGACCCCCACTGTAAGCACCCAAAGGGAGATAAGTTGGCCACCCGAATATTGGCCACCCAAATATTGGCCACGCCCTTAACGGCCAAGCCCCATGTGTTAACATTGCCATTATGTGCCATCCAGTACAACCACCGAGCGGTTGCCGTTGCTGTCCACAGTTAGGACTATCCTGTCCTTACTATCTGCTATGTCCCTGTATGCAATACCAGTAGTGCCCCCACCCGAGGCCAGCCCTACCAACGCGGCAAGGAACAGGCGTTGTGCTTGCCGACTGGTTAAGGTGCCTTCAATCACTTCATCATGTATGGAGGCAATAGCAGCAGCCGACAACCCGACCCCTGTTACATCAGCCTTCATGATGTCAAGATTTGTATAGATGATAACGCAATCCTCTGCAGAACCAAGAGCAGAGGCTGCATCAACTATCTTAATGATGATTATGTCCTGCTCCATTTCAACAGCACTAGGTTTTATTGAATAAAGCCCTGTAGCTCCTATCTCGGTAAAGGTATCATCAAGAGCAAGAGCTTCCCACCCCGCACTGTCGTCAATATCACGGGCATAGGCTTCGTCAGTAAGAGTAAGTCCTGATTTGTAAAGACCAGGACTGTCAACATCTATAATCGGGACAATAATCTCAGTGGCTACTCCACGATCTCTTAAAAATTCCGACATTACGCTGCCCTCCTTATTCCTCTAAGCGACCCACGCACTGGACCACGTTTAAAATCGAGTAGATTTACTTCTCCAGCAACCATATAATTGATAACCAACAGCGGACGCTTGTTTGCGGTCGGGTTGTCCTCTGCCCCCACCTCAAGAAGCGCGTCAAAGACGAGCGTTCCTTCGTCTGTCATTGTTTGCTCAAGTGAACCAAGAGCGAGTTGATTCTGTGTGTGTGTTGTCACATCTATTGACTTTGTATTATTAGCGGCAACATCTAAGACAAATTGGGCCGCTCCTACCGTTGTATAATCTCCGCCCGGAGTAGCCCAATTATTGCCAGTAGAGTACACGTTGTATGTTGCTTGGCTGTGTACCCATGCTCTCTGTGTAACTTCGTTTATGTTATAAGTTCTTCCACTTGCGGCCCCCAATATAAAGGTTACAAATAAAGTAAGGGTAGAACTGTCGATTGTTGAACCTGCAGGAATACTGGATATATCCCACCTGAATATTGAATGACGTACTTGGAAATTGATAAACCATCCGGCATCAAGATTCGGCGTTGCATTTAAAACACTATTAGGGAATTGTTGATATAGCCCGTTCGAGTCCGGCCCCGGTACATTGGTTGGTAGCGTCAGCGTGGGATCAATTATGATTTTACCCCTGACCCCAGCCATTGCAGACTTATCAATATCAAGCGTAACCGTTTCGCCTTGTATGTTTTCAGACACAAGCCCTATATATCCGCCATCTTCTGCATACCAAATAGCATCGGGCAATCGCATTACCGTCTTTTTGCCAAGCTTGATCTGCCTGCCCTGCCTCTGCCTGGTAAGCCCTACGATCTTCATGCCCATCTTGATGGTGTCCGGGATGCTGGCGACGTTGTCAAAGATAAACTCCTTAAAGAATCCCCTGTCGTTGAAGGTCGCCCGGAAGGTGCAGTTCCATGCATTGATGCGCCGTGAGATAACAACGCCTTCTGCGGACGAACTCACCTGGACGGGCTTCTCGCCTATATCGTAGACCTCGACATATGCACCGAAGTCTGATGTGTCGGGGTAAACCCTGAACCTGCCCTTGTTGGCATCGATGCCAAGCCCGAAATGGTTCTGCTTGTATAGATGAGTGAGCCCGGATGGCGCGGAGGCTTCAACTTTGTTTAATTCAACAGGACGCCAGATACCATTCTTTTGAAAATGCCGCAACTCCCCGCCAGCCTCGAAACGAAACTTACCCTCGCCCAGCTCGTCTATCTTTGCAGAAGTTCCAATGATCATAATTAATTCACACTCATATCCTCAACCCTGTCGTGCACACGTCCTCTGTCTTGTTGCTCTCACTACCGTTCTCAAGATGCCTCCCCACCACTTCCTTTACTACTGTCTTCATAAAATCCCGGCCCTTGCCCTCATACTCCATTATTTCCTTAAACACAATGTTGGGCAGGTCCTGAGCATCGTCCATATCCATTATTGTTTCTATCCTCGACTTACGGCCATTACACCTTGCACACAAGCCGTAAGAAACGGAACGGTTCTCAGGATGGTAGTCACAGAACTTAACTATCCTATAGCCTCTACCACTGCCTTCCCTCTTCTCAACTGCCCCGCCACCCCTGCGCCCTGTATTAACAATCCGCATACCACCCATTGTCGCTAAGACACCAAGCGGACTCTTTAGAGACAGTCCCTTGGGCGGGCGTATCTTATCTATTATCTCATGGCACACCTCACGGGCTTGCTCCGCTGTACCATCCGCCAGCTCCCCACGCCCATTCATAAACCAATGAGGCCAGAGCATACGGAACGCAGAAGCCAGGTCCTTAATGAAAGGGTCGGACAAACCGTTTACAGCACGGAAGCGAGCAAAGTCCACGGGGGCATCCACAAGATGCAGAACACTATTATTAAACATCTGCAAGGCATCGTGCTCCTTACGTGTCATTGGTACACCCTCTAATGCTAATGGTCTCCCGATCCGTGCCATAGTTACCCTCCCTTATCTTTATCTACTAAACAACTTCTTCCATCCATTACTCTCTGGGCCATAACATCGTCAATAATTTCATTAAGATTTACCTGCTCCGCAGTATCCTCTATAAAAATTCCACTTTGTCCCAAACCCTCTGGAGGCAATAACCTATACTTGATATGAACATATGTCAATACTAAAGCTAACCCTATCATTCCTAACCATATCATTCCTCACCTACCTCTACTTCCTCTTTGCTATCACCCCTGCCGTTATCAGGCAGGTAAATAACCGCGCTCTGCAACTCCTTGCCATCCTTACCCGTCAACTCCACACGCTGAGGGAATAGACTGTTCACGTCTACGTGCTGGGTAAGCTTCTCCAACGCCTTGGGCTTGGGCCAGAACTTAATCTTTCTCACGTGACCCACCACAACCCTGTTCTTACCTCGGCCAGCGCTTATCTCCTCTGTCTCGATACTAGCTATGGCACGGCGCACGTCTTCGGGGAGGTCCCTTATAGGCAGTAAGACCCCGTGCTTGTCAAAACATTCCTTCGGGTCTGCCAACGCAATACGCCCTAACTCGGTTACGACTTGGTCTGCACGGACGTTGGTATGCTTACTGCGTTCATGCTGCATAAACCTTATACACCGCTTCACCATAGCCTTCTTTAATATAGCGGCCCCGGTGACCCGAGCAAACCCGGCAAGCTCCGCAGCGACCCCAGCATTAGGTTTGCTCATGGCAAGGTACTGTATGCAGAACTCGTACTCGGGGATAGTTACCTCTACTCCGGGGAAAGTGGTGTCGGCAAGGTTATGCTTTACTCTTCGTTTCTTCTTAAGGGTTTTGGTATCGGCACGCCAAGGTTTCTCAGAGGCCCCGGCTTCGTTGAACTCCACTCGGCGATTGGCCACCGTCTCCATAGCCACGGTACGGGTAGACTTCAGCCGCCTCTTCTTATGTATATGCTCTCTACTCACCTTAACCAAGTATACTAACATATAAACGTATTTATATACGATTACGTGTTATACCGTTTACCCTATTTATACGGGTTTTTAAGGATTCATAAAACGTATTGCAATATTATTATGTAAGAAACCATAATAAACCAATAAAAACAGGGATTTATGGCACAAATAAATATACGAATAGTCTTTACTTTTATAAGTCAATATAGTACACTATATATAGAAAGAGGAGGGGACCTAATGAAAAAGGAAAAAAACATAAACCAGATGGAGGGTAGAACAATGATAACCAAAACTACAAAAGAATTCAGCTGTACCGAATGCGGCTGGCCTACTACGGGACCGAAGTATACCGGGACCCCAAGGCACCCCCGCTCAAAAGCAAACGAACTTTGCCCTACCTGTTTCAAAGAATACGCAAGGGTCTATAACTTAAACACCGGACAGGGGCGTGTCGGATGATAACTAATCCCAACCCTTTAAGGAGGACAATTAAGATGGAGAACATGACCAAAGCAACCGCAGAGAAAGTAGTTAAGGAAAAGGCCAAGAGGACTCAGCGTATCCGTAAGGGTAAGGTTGTAAATGGGTACGTTATTTCCTTAGAGGCCTTGGAGCTATTCATGGGAACCAAGAATGAACTCGTCCAGTGCCTGTCAGGCGACTGGTCATAAGAAAGGAGGAATAGAATGGGATTCTGGAGACTAAACTCAGTTAAAGATGGCGTCGCCAGTTCGGAAGTATTTAATGGCGCCCGGGATGGGCTTTCGTTTATCATCGAATCCATGCTAAACGATGGTGCAACGAAGGTTCAGGTAAAAGTAATAACCTTAGACGAGTACCTTGACCCGGATGGGGTCTTAAGCGGACCTGACCCTGACACAATCAACAGGGAAATGGAAAGCCTCAAAGATGAAAGGAGACCTTTATAATGCTAAAGAAAGGCGATGTAGTGGACATTTTTAATGTCGACGGTAATGGCACCCCCTTCTACGAGGACAGAGCGATGTTGTTGACACAGATCGTACGTGGTAGCACCCCCGACACAGAACAGTGGAAAGTAAGGTTTGAGGTAGACCAGTTCGTATGCGTCCGTAATATCATTAAAGACCTGGACAAGCGCACCGCGTTGTTTAACAAGTACTCCCCACAGGGGAAGAACGAGGAGGACAAGTAATAACCATGGAAAGCAAAATAGCCGACAAGATAAAAAAACTGATGGCACTCTCAAACAGCCCTAACGAACACGAAGCCGCACTGGCTACAGAACGTGCTCGTGCTCTACTGGAGAAACATAACCTCACAATGACAGACGTGGAGCTTGAGACGGCTGAAATGATTAAGCATCGGACACAAATCCCCAGAGGCCCTAATGGTGAATGGGGATACTATAAAAAATTGAAACGGTGGCAGTACAATTTATGCCACACCATTAACCACTACTTCTATGTCCAGACCCTCTTTGGCATCAAGGGGCACATCGTTATAGTAGGTGCCAAAGATGATGTTGAGGTCGCCAACTATGTGCTGATGTACCTGATGCGCGCAGTAGAAAAGCTAACACGCGACTATACCGACGCAAAGCGTAAAGAGGGGGCATCAGGCAGATCGTACATAGATGCCGTAAGTAAAAGCTTTGCCAAGTCTTGCGTTTATGGTATCAACAATACCCTCAGTAAAGAACAACGCAAAACCAAAGCGACTACTGCAAACGGCACAGAACTAATGGTCGTAAAGGGCAGCGTCTTAAAGAAGTATATAGCCAAAGAATTTAAACTCAGAAGCCTTAGTCACAGTGAGCGCAGCGATGGCCACAGTGGCGCCACTGAGGACGGCTATAAAGCAGGTAAGGACATTGCAGTGAGGCGTGGCGTGTCCTCAACCGATGGCAAATCTCAGAAACAAATCAACCTTTAAGGAGGACAGATAAGATGGGTAGGCTTAATGTATGTTACAGTAAGGATGGAGTGCTCTCCTCAAGAACAGAATGCGGTTTCTACATCTTTGCCAGCACACCAGTAACGAGCGACTTGGGGAAAGTAACGTGTGCACATTGCAATCTAGCCTTAGAAGAGGAGGACAAGTAATATGAGCGACTATCAGAGCAAAGATAGATACACTGTTACAAAGTGGGAGTTCTGCACTCAGGGCTGCGAGTGTACCACCGAACATGAATACCTGAAAAGCTATGGAGCCTGCTTATCAATCAAGTGTACCTCATGCGGAGAGTATAAATATAACTTCCGCGCTCCAATGTTTGCGACACTCAAGCAGATGGAAACATTCCACAATAACCTGAACAGCGAGGCATAAGAGGGTAATTAACATGGAAACCCGTACATTAGCATTTAGTGCAGCACTGGCTTTAAAACTGGTTGGCGAGGCAATCGCTAAAGGTAAGCAACAGTTCGTAATCAAGATAGACAACAAGCACCCCGATAACAACGTGGCCGTCACGATGCTTGAAGCCTGTATTAAAGAAGGTAAAGAGTTCATCCCTGTTGAGGGAGAAGAGGAGGACACCCATACCAATGTTAATGACGTTAGAGGAGACAAAGATATTATCTGGGTTGAGTGTCATTGCTGTAAAAAGATGGTTAACAAATCAAAGGCGTGGTACTCAAGTGAACACGATTGCTGGACATGTAATGGCTGCTTAGAAAGGGAGGACAACTAATATGAAACTGGAACACAATACCAGGTATCACGTAAGGAAGGTATACAAGGACGAGAAGAATGAGTGCGTAAGCCTTGGTATATCTGTACACGACAAAGACACCATGGCTTACAAACGGGCCAAGAAGGAGAGCAAGACACACGACGGCGCTGTATACGTGATACGGGTGGTTAAGGAGACCGTGCGCTCCTACCGCAACGGGAAGAGGGAGGACAAGTAATATGAAACAGCTTACGAAAGCAGCGTTAAAGCGTATGAGTACTGACGAGCTAAAACAGGAGAAGGAGCGCTTGGAGCAGATTTGGAACAATAACAATCTGCCCACAAAGGACGTTATCCGTCTCGAAGTGATACGAGGCGAACTCGCTCGCCGGGGCGGTCACAGTCCCGCAGGGCTGTACTGCAGACAACACGCCAGAATGATAAAGGAGGACAAGTAATGAAGTTACCAACCATCACATTAGAGGTAGCATTAGAGATACTCCGCATCCTTGGGTCTGATGAAGACACTGTAAGAGTCAAGTGTGGTAACCACTGTAAACGCTGGATAGAAAAAGAAGCAAAATGTTTGCTTGGTGAGCAAGACAACCCAAACGAAAAGGCAAACCGTATCTACATCAGCTACTTCAACGAGAAAAGCAACATCTGGGTATATGGCACCTTGGCCGGTATGGTTATGGAAAGGATGGGGTGCAGGTAATGAAGAAAATATTACCAGTTGTGTTTCTTC
>LAZR01001979.1_pt1 | contig 12355 bp, 15 predicted proteins | sample 329461 | NCBI WGS metagenome assembly LAZR01 (sample SAMN03002196, study PRJNA259156) | marine sediment metagenome | biome: sea floor; feature: Hydrothermal impacted sediments; material: marine sediment; isolation source: Loki non-amplified sample from Loki's castle hydrothermal vent sediment ...
GAGCTGGCTCTTCAAAAAGCGGTCAGCGACGGATCCTTTGAGCCTATATTTGAAGCCCTCCGAGGGTTCAGTACTAAACTCGGTGTGTTTTTACAAGGCGTGGCCGAGGCCATGCCCGAGGCATTGGGGCAGGTCGATTTTACCGGGCTGGTCGATTCGGTCGAGGACCTGGGAACGGCGTTGAAGGGAGCGTTTGAAGCCCTATTTGGAGAGATTGATCTCACCACTCCCGAAGGGCTGGCGGCCGCGATCCAGAAGATCGTCGATGGCGCGGAACTACTCACAAACGTGACATCCGGTATTGTCGAGGCGTGGACGCCCTTTTTAGAAATGCTTGGAAAGGCGTTTGAATCCGCGACCTCGTTGGATGAGGCAACGGAGAAGCTGATCGGCAAGGTTTTGGGGATGGGTCAGGCGCTTAATATAGTTGCGAAGGCATTGCCTGGGATATCCGGAGGGATGAACACCTTGGCCGGTGCGATCGGTTTTCTTGGGACAACCAATTTGATCAGGGCGGGAGCAAGTGGCGGACTTCTTACCCTGGCAACAGGTCTCGGGGCTATGAAATTAGCCCTGGCAGGGGGAGCGATCGGGCTTGGATTATACGGCATCGCAAAGGCGGCCGAGTATGCCGCGGAAAAAGCAGACGAACTGCTTTATGGGCCGTTAGAGCTGCTAAAGCAGCCGATTGAGACGCACCTGACCCTGGATTCCGGCAATGTCCTGGAGCTTGCGACCGGTATTATAAGGGATATAGAGGGGAGGGTAATCAGTATTCCGTTTGAAATTAAGGAACCTACGGGCGCTACAAGGGAGCTGATCGACTGGTCGAAAGACCCGGAGATCAAGAAGCTCATTGTCATAGATGGGGATAAAATAGAGACCACCGCCGAGAGTATCACCGATCGCATAAAGGATGCCATAGCGACCGGAGCCACGTTCACGGATGAGATATTTGCCGGCGTGGCAGACAGCGTGAATAAAAAGCTGTCGGAGATCGATCCTATAAGCAAGGATCAAAAGACCCTAGCGATCCAGCGGCTCGAGGAGATTAAAGTCAAGGGCAAAACCATCCAAACAGCGGTCGAGTGGTCGGCGAAGCTGAATATATCAAAAGTCGAGTCCGAAACAAAACGGATTGAAGCGTTATTTAAGTCTCTTGGCACTACCATTGAAAGCACCACTGACCTGCTTGGCGATCTGTTCGGTTCGCTCGGAAGTGGGGATTTGCACGGACTCGACCTAATGGCTTTAAGGGAGGCGATCGATCAAAACCTGAATATCCAACAAGAGGCCTGGGAGCTCCAGAAAAAAACCGGCGAAGCGGGATTGAGGCTGCTCGAGCTGAAAGCGGAAAGAATGGAGAGAGGCGACGCCATGATTCAGATCGACGGTGCCGGCCTGCAGCCGCACCTGGAGGCGTTTATGTATGCAATCCTGGAAGAACTTCAAATCACGATGAGCGAAGAAGCGTCGGAGTTCTTATTGAATGTTCCGGCGTAAAAAAAAATGATCGGGATATCGACAATTACACAAGACACAGCCGGGGCGATTACGTTCGAGACTGAAAAGCTGACGACGATCCGGGATGGTACCGCACGGGTATCGAGATCCGCTACCCTTGACGGCGGGGCCGTGGTCAACCATTTGGGCTTTTCCCATGGCGACAGGACCCTGCGGATCTATGCCACGGTCGGGAAAACCGTTGCGGATGCGCTTTGGGCGATCTTTGTTCTGGGCGTCATGGTCAACGTGGCGACCGACGAGGGGATGTACCGGGCTGCCATCGACAATCTGGTGGTGGATAACGGAGATATCAAAATGGTCATAGTAATTAAGGAGAGTTTGACATGATAAATAAATTCGGAATTGGAGCACAGATGGAGGCAAGCCTTGAAAGGGCAGTGAACGTGGGGGCATGGATAAATCTCCGGGGCATCTGGACCGTTGAGCATTACAGATCCGGTCAGTTAATAAGCTTGGAAAGGGATATCAAGAACATCGTCACGGCGGAGGGGCGAGACGCGCACCTGGATATCATGTTTGCTGCTGGTACGCAGATCACCACCTGGTATATGTTGACATTTGAGAGCGACACGAACCCGGCTTCCGGACACACCTATGCGGTGCCGGTATATACCGAGTGCACCGCCATTGATGAAGCGACCAGACCCGAGTGGCAGGAAGGAGCGGTATCGGGCCAGTCAATTACAAACTCCGCAAATAAGGCGACCTTTACCTATAATGCCACGAAAACGATTTACGGCGCAGCCTTAATTGGTGGCGGATCGGCCCCGACAACCAAAGGAGACACTGCCGGAGGGAGCACCTTGTTTTGCTCGGTTAAATTTGGAACTGCAAAACCGGTTGTGAGTACCGATGTGTTGAAAATCACGAACACCATTAACGAAACCGATGTTCCCTGATTAAGGATCTTTTATGCCGAACGATTTTTCAGAAGATGCAGACTGTATGGCTCTGTGGCGTTTTGAGCCGAGCGCCTTAACGGTTGACTCCAAAGGAGCCAATACGCTCACAAATATCAACGCGGTTGCAGAGAACGCTGTGGATGTTTGGGAAGGCGCTGGTTCCGCTGATTTTGAACAGACCAGTACACAATATTTTTCTATCCCAGATGCTGACCTCGATGCTGATTTTCCATTAAAAAGCGGGGACGTCAATAAGAAGATTAGTGTTTGTGGTGCATTCCAACTTGAATCATTTAATACGGCGTGGCGCGGACTATTTTCAAAACTTGATACTAATGGTCTTAGATCGTTGTCAATAGGGATACAGCAAACCAGTGGTCAATTTGTCGTTGTACTGGGTTACAACAACGGAAACAGCGGAGAGACTTTATATCAGGCCGGTTCGTTAGTAACAGGAAGATTTTATCATTTTGGATTTACATTTCAAGATTCAGACAAGAGTTGGAAATTGGTTGTTTGGGACGATACGGCGGGTAGCAAGGTAATAAATACAAGCGGGACTGCAACTAATAATATAAGTGTTGGAACGGCAGCGGTTGGGATCGGTGTCAGATATTTTGCTACAGGAACTCCGGTAGAAACATTTGATGGCGAGATTGATGAAATTGTCGTTTTCAAGGATATTCTGACCACCGGGGAAATCGATCTGATACGCCAAGGGGGGTTTGGGCCGGTCGATCGGACGGTGGTCGCCGGGATCGGGATTGAGGCCGAGGTCGGCACGAACTGGCCTGGAATTACAGCCGGGATCGGAGTAAGTGCATCGGTTTTGGTCGAGCAGGAAGCGGCTATCGAGGCCGGTATCGGCATCGAGACGGTTGTTAACACGGAAGCCTATCCTGTGATAACCGCTGGGATCGGCATCGAGGCCGAAGTCGCAGTTTTCAATTGGGCCGAGTGGATAGCGATATACGGCAGCCGGTTCACGGCCCGGTATTATTGCACTTTGACCGGCGCTCCGGACGGCCTGGCCGATATCGAGCTCCCTATGTCATCTTTTCAATACCGGCTGAGAGACAACACGCCTTCCTATCTGCAGGTGGTGATCCCAAGGATCGACGATGCCCAGGACATCGCAGACCGGTCGAATGGCGATCTGCTCGTGGAGATGGCTTACCTTGTCGATGGCGTGGAGCAACACCGGGAGCAGCTGGCACGAGTCGATCTGGATCCGCCAAGAAGCGACGAAGGAACTCGCCGGCAATCGATCACGTTATCCGGGCATCGGACGGAAACCTGGGGGGCCCAGATCGTGACACTTCGGGGGATAACGTACCAAGGCGATTATAATGGTCTGATCAGGATCAGGTGCGCCATGCCGGATCTGTGGCTTAGGCCCGGGGATACGGTTCATGCCGGGGATGAGACATTTGTGGCCGGTAAGGTGCTGACCGCTATGTCTAAAAAAACGCATTGGATGGAAGTGGTCGAAGCGGCTTAACGATGGGCAAGGGAACCGTTGAGAGTCATATCGCGGACGGAGAATACGAAGTGCAATTGAAATATGATCGGGAAACCTTTGATCGCAGGATCGCTCAATTGAATACGAAAATAACCGATTTCGATACACGGATAACTGATATTGAGGATGCTTTGGAATATGCCGGTTTTTGAAGAAGCCATAGTTGCAGGGATCGGGATCGAGGCGCTGGGAGAGGTATTCTATGCCCCGGCCTATCCGGTCGTCGAGGCCGGTATCGGTGTGGGGGCAGCGGTTGAATACGAATATATAGCGGGAGTGTGGAATACTATCTGGGAACAAGCGATGGAGAAGAACCAAAACGTTCCTGAAAAGGCGGCGGATTATTTACGGAAAAGGGTCGGCTTTTTGAAGTTGCGGAAGGTCGGTGCTGAAAAGACGATTTTGCAGATGCAAAAATTATCGCTTCAGGAACGGGCCGGTGAGATAGCAAACCTGCTCGAGTACGGCCATGAAGCTCAGATTTGGTGTGCGGACTATACGCTTGATCTGTCCGACGACGTGGGGATCATCGAAGTGCCGGGTGAACAACAGGCCCGAAACATTCAACCGGGGTATAACGACAATGCGGTTTACAGTCAGGCCCGGGACGGTCAGATGTTGCCGGCGATCGTGAGTACCCCGGCCGCGACATTCTGGAATTTGGCCATGATGCCGGGATGGCAGAAATGGATGCCGACTTATCGGTACGGAACGATCACATCGATTGATTATGGTGCCAACACCTGCAACCTGGATTTAGAGGCGGCGGCAAGCAGCCAACAGAATATCGATGTCAACCAGGGAACGTCCCTGGCCGGTGTTCCGATCGAATATATGTACTGTAATGCGGGTGCTTTCGAGGTCGATGATGTTGTCTTGATAGAGTTTACGAACCAGGATTATGCAACTCCGAAAGTGATCGGTTTCAAGAGCAACCCCAAGCGGTGTACGCAATGGGTTGTCTTTAAGTGTTGGGCTAAAAATTCCGGGCTTCCGGGAGATAATGAGTACCCACTGAGCTATGTCCATCCGGAGCGATATGTCGTCTGGGACGCGCATCAAGCCGATTTCGCGGACCTAGGCCTTTGGGGGGGGCCAGAGGTTGCCGGGGATTATCCCTGTCTGTTGGCCGATTTAACGACCTGGCTATCGGCCACATCGGAGGTATCGGTGTCAGAATGCTACGAAAGCGATTAAAGGGTTTTTATGCCGACGTATGAAGAGATAATAACTGCTGAGATCGGGATAGAAGCGATCGTAATTCCGCTCACCGGCGCTGGCGAAGGCAGTTACCCAGAGATAGCGGCGTGGATATCCACTCCCGAGCCAATAGGGGGTCCCTTGGGTAGTTCAGGCAGTGGCAGATCGTTTAATGTCGGCTGCGGATTTTTAGAGTGGTCCCGGGCGTCGGTTATGTCATGGATTGATGAATATCGCTATGATCTTGCTTTTGACGTGTTATTCCCTGCGTTCATGTATACGCCGGATTGGCCGCCGGAAATAGGGGACCACCTTTGGCCGGAAGTCTTGGGAAAATCATATAATTTGAGAGTTGTGGCTGCGTTGGCCGGTGCAGAGGAACGAACGTGTTATCGCATGGAGATCATAGTCGATCTTGACGCGACGAATGTGAACGTCCCGGCCGACACTGTCGATGCCATAGCTTTTTATATGTCGTCTCAACGACATACACCAATTGGCGCGATGGATTTGATTGAAACAACAAAAATCGGTTGTGGAGTGGGCACCGGCAATTTCGCTTGGCCCAACGTAACAGACAAAGAGGATTTTGACGCGTTTCACCCGGAATCCAGGCCGTTTGAAGATGTTTTAAGATGTGCACTTTATAGCGATCTGGTCATGGTTCAATGCTACGGATTGCAGGTTTCCAGTCAGTATAGAACGCGGGTGAATGAAGTCGATCCCTGGGTGTACGTGGACAGTCCGGCCAGATATTCAAATGCGCGGATAGCGGTTGATTACGATGAGGAAATAACATCCATAAACCCAAAAAATCAGACAAGGATCGCAGCCCTGGAAGCCAAGATCGAAGAAGCGATGAACGATGCCGCTGACGAGGCCGGGAATAAACGCTGCATCGATTATATGGAAATTACGATTAGACAATAATGGAGGAACCTAAAAAATGAAACGATATTTAATGACGATATTAATTTCTTTGCTGCTTTCCGGAACGGCCCTGGCGGCCGGCTCCTCGAACACCTACAGCATTGCATGGGACATCTATAATAATGATCGGATGGCGGTCATCACCTGGAATTGGGTTGCGGATGATGCCGATGGATCGGTCCCAGATTCGTCTCTGAGTACGATTCATGCGACGTTATTAAAGTTCTACTTTGCTGATATGGCCGAAACGACACCGGGTGGGGTAACGGCTCCGACAGCTCTATATGATGTGACCCTGGTGGATACCGGCGATGAGGATGTTTACGGGGGCAAGATGATAGACCGGAGTGCCACCGATGTGGAAACGGTTTTACCAGCTATTGACGGTTGTCTGGGTGGTCGGCCGATCTATACCGGCTTAACCATGAAGGTTGGAGGCAACAGCGTCAACAGTGCAACCGGCAAGGTAGTTGTAATCTTTTACAAGTAGGAGCAAATAAAATGAAGAAGCTATTAAATATAATTTTAATCGTTCTGATGCTGGTACTGGCTTGGGGCAGCTCGGCTTTTGCACACGGGCCACGCAGGACGGTTGACCTTTCGAACCTGGTCTTGACTGGGAATCTAACTATACCAGATGACGCCTGGATCGGCCTGGGAGCTGCAGCCTGTCGCGGAGAATTCGACAATCAGACAATAGACGAGTTCAATCTGCTGGATTGTAACGTCGGAATTAACACCTCAACTCCGGCGGGTTTGCTCCACGTAGTGCTCGCTGCCGGTAGACCCGTCATATTCGGTGGAGATACCCTCGCCACAGTAACCGGAGTCTCTGGCACCGACGCTACTCCAACCGTTCTGACCGTTAGCAGCACTAATGGTGTAGCTGAAGACGATGCAGTTATCATCAATTCCGGAACCAATGCCACGGTCGGAACCTACTGGGTGACAGCGGTTGCAGTTGACGCGACCGTCACCCTGGATCGAAACGCCAGCTCCACTGGGGCTATTTCGGCAGCAAGTATAACTTATATAAACGATCCTCTGATAATCGAATCCGGTTCTGGAAGTGGGGAACCGAGGATTATTTTGCCTACGCAAAATGATGCCGCTACTCCGACCTTGGCATTCGGTGATGGGGATACAGGGCTTTATGAACAAAGTGATGATGTTCTAGGTTTTAGTCTTGGGGGTATTCGCTATGCAACCCTTTCTTCTTTTGCATTTTTTAGAGAGGGCGTTGGAGTCGGTTGGTCTTTACAGATGAATTTAGGCTCATCAACAAGTCCTGTTTATGCTATTAATAATGATACGAATACGGGTGTCGGTTATACCAGTACAGACACCCTCTCCCTCATCGCCGGTGGGGTTGAAGCCCAACGTCTAACCGAAGCCTCTCGGACAATCGAGTCTAACGCCTCGGTCTGCCAGGACAACAGTGGTGTAGAGTTAAAGACTGTTGTTGCTCATGGTCTCGCCGTGGATGATGTGGTACAGGTAGCGGGATCTTTTTGCACAGGGCTTTCTGCATCTACAAACTATTATGTTCTAGCCGTGGGTAGTACCACGACTGCAACACTGTCCGCATCCAGGGGTGGAAGCATTATCCCTTACCAGGATACAGGTACGGCATTTACCTCTTATGAGATGGAGATTACCATAAATTTTTATGGCCCTGTAGGGGAATACTTGGAAATCTACGGCGATGAACCTGTTCTGCGTCTTCGTGATTCGGGAGCCACAGCTGATGCGACTGCAGCATATTTAGAATTTGGAGGCACAGATGCTGGGTCTTGGGTTAGAACAGGATATGTGGGAGACTCAAGCGGGGGAAATACACACATACATCTTTGGGCAGAAATCGGTGATTTGCACCTTGGAGATTCTTCCGGAAGTGATGTGTTAGTACTAACCGGTGGTAACGCTTTTTTTAACGGTTTTGTGTATGCTTCAACCTTTGCAAATAGGACAGCTGGTGATGATCTCTTATTGTCCCCTCAAGGTACAGACCAAACTATGATAGAAGTTGACTCTAGGTCAGCTTTACTTGCAGGGAATAAAACTAAATTAGGTACTTGGGCCGGCGACGGAGTATCTAATGGAACCGCAACTATTACGGATGTTGGCGGAGCTGCTCACGGGCTTTCGCTTGCTGCTGGGGACTTGGTAAATATCACAAATACGGGCGAAGCAGGAGATATAGGCTTCTATCGAATTGTAACAGCTGGGGCAACAAATGTTGTCCTGGATAGAACTTTAACTGGAAGCAATTCAGACCTTACTGTCGTCTTTTACAAAGACGTAATCGGTCTCTTCGCCACCGACGGCACAAACGGCCAGCGGATAATGAATTACTCTCACCAAGATAAGCCCTTGCAGATTGGAGGGGATACACTGGCGGCTACCGGGCATAGTCTTGGATCTGAAGATGTGCTGATTGGGGGCACTTTGTTTGAGGTTAACGCCCAGGCTTATTTTGATGCTGATGTTGTTATTGAAAGCGAAATAAACACCGTTGGTTGGACAGATTATGGCGGAACTTCAACGATAGTTGGATGGGCAGCAACTCCTACAAAAAATATTTGGTATAAAAAAATTGGCAATCTTGTATTCGTAAATTATTATATTACTGGAACTAGCAATGCTACAAATGTGACTTTTACACTTCCGTATACAACTAAAAACTCAACTCAAGCAAATATCGCATCTGCTGCTAGAGTAACTGACAATGGTACTCTTTCAGGAACAAGCGGATTGCTTTATTTAACTGCGAATTCAAACACTGCTGCTGTATATACTGGATGGGATGCAGCCGCTTGGACAAATTCAGGTACTAAAACTGTACAAGGACAATTTTGGTATGAAGCTCAGTAAGCTTATAGTGACTTATGAGCAGTAATTACTTATAAAGCATTTTAAAGGAGAAACTATGAAAAACCTATTTATGATAGCAATGATTGTTTTGTCTTTGTCGCTCGCCACAGGCTCATCGGCCGCTGATGTGGAGTTGAAAATTACGGTCCCGGATGCCTGGGTTGATGTTACGATAGCGGCTATAAATTCAAAATGGCCGAAACCGGCTGGAATCACCCAAAAGAAGTGGGCCGAAACCCAGATAAGAACTTGGCTGCGGAATATAGTTGGGGCCTACAAAAGAAATCTGGATCGAAGCGCTGCTCTGGATGCTGGCGGATACGTTGAAACCCGTGACGATGATATTCCGATTGAGATAAACCCGTAATAATTCATAAAAAAGGAGGTAAGTCATGCGTAGATTTTTATTCTATTATATTTTAGGGATGATCTTATTGGTCGTAGTGGTGAGTGTAGCTTATTCTCAAGAGCAAAAGCCGCTTACGCAGGAGAAGAGGATTGAGAACCTGACTCGATCTCTCCTCAATATGAAATTTAATTTCGCTGAAGAAAAGGCACTATTTGCTAAAGAAAAGAATATGAATGCCAGTGAGATGAAAATAACTGTTCAATTGCAGGATCAGGTTATGCGTCTTCAGAATCAGGCAGCCAAACTTGAGAAGAAATTGAAACGGGTTAATGAACAATCAAGCAAGAAAGTAGAGGAGTATGAGAAAAGGCTCGGGGAATCTAACGGAGAAATTGTACTCCTTGCGAGTAATCTGGAAAAGCTGAATCAAAAATACGGCGTTTTGCTGATTCAATCCCAGGAATTAATGACTGAGAAGATAGAGCTTGAAGAAAAACTTAAAATAGCCAATGCCTGGATTGTACAACTGGAGATGAAAGCCGTAGAGATACATCCCTATGATGTTGCGCCTGGAGAAGCGATAGATGTTCCGAAGGATGACGGGACATAACGATAAGTTGATAGAGGAGAAATGAAAATGAAAAGACTAATTTTAATATTAATTGTACTCGGTTTTGTTTTGGTAACAGCTTGCTCCGGTCCACAAAGGATCAAACTTAGCAGTTGCTTGGAAAATGAAGGAGTGAAAACGGATTGTCGCACTTTTGAAATTGAGGGAGAGATCGATATAATTCCAATTCTTTAAAATGAACACATTATACGAGGTAGCACTATGAGGGGCTGTACAGGTTGGCCGGAAGGCAATTGGCATGATTGTTGTGTTCAGCATGACCTTGATTATGAAGCAGGCGGGGATATTTGGGCAAAGATCAAATGCGATCATAAACTTGGGCGGTGTGTTGCTGGAAAATGTTCGATGCTCCTTGGATTGCTTATGTTCGTTGGAGTTTTGATTCTTGGTCTTGGGCCATGGTATCAGCATAGATGGTATCAATGGAGAGCAAAAAAAGGGGCACGGAAAAAATGACAACACAAATTAAGGTTGTTGGAAAGTGTGTTAAGCGGAGCTGGGAAATCCTATTATCCATTGCGATCGCAATCATCTTGTTTGCCGGGATAGCATTCGCTGATATCCCAAGTTGGTTTAATTCTGAGGAGTACCTAAAAGCTAATCCCGACGTTGCGGCCGATGGCTACTATGGTAGCCATCCATTTGAGCATTTTCTGTCGTCTGGATATCCAGAGCAGCGTACATGGCAAGGAGATCCGAAGCCGCCAGTAGCACCTCAGCCACCTAAGCCAGACCCTCCGAAACCAGACCCCCCGAAACCGGGTCCAATTGGCCCGAAGACTCATACCGTCTGGGTTGATAAGTTCAGCGGGTATGAAAAGACCACCAAGTTCAGCAGTTCCGGCGACAATCCCGAATTTAAACGGTTCGGGGCGGTTGAGTTTGGATATTGGCCTGGAAGTGATAGGCGGTACGTCTACAATACGAAATACCGTAAGAACGGAGTAGGCCATGTCGAGTATCACCCGGGATTGACCGGAAGATATGAGATCCGGTGGTATTTCCGAAAAACCGAAAACCGCGCAAAAACGGCAGTCAATGTCAGGGTGGTAAGATCCGATGGGACCAAAGATCTAAAAGCTGTATCGCAGTACGCCGCCAAAGCTGTATACACAAGCGTCGTTATCGGTACGGTGGATTTGACTGCGGGTGACTATATCAGCGTTATGCCGGGCGATCGGAGATCGATCTCGTTCGGAAAAATGGTTTTCAAAAGGGTGACATAATGCCAGAGAAAATCTGTGATGTTCCGTGCCCGGTGGTTGATGACAAGTTGGAGAAGGTGTGGCTAGCAATAGGCAAAAGGGTTTCTCTTCTTGTGTTTTTCTCTATTATAGGAGGCTTGTTAGTCATAGCTATCTATTTTGGGGAGGGTATTGGTCGACGGCAAGAACAGGTAGCTCTCCAACAAGGAAAAACCTTTGGTGCCCTGATTGATATCCAGAAAAGTGTTAGTGAAATTAAAGGAGAGCTAAAGCATCTGAACGGGCGTGCTAAGCGTGATAGGAGATAAAAATGGCGATATTATTTGAAAAAAACTTTGAGGACGGGAACTTGGAAGGTTGGAGGATTAACGGCCTGACTCCAACAGTGACATCTGAGATTTTGGCCAGAGTTGGAACGAAGTGCATGAAATCTCACTTACTTGCGGGAGAAACTCGTTCAGAAGTTAGAATGCCAGGCCTTTTAAATGCGGTTGGGAATGAATACTGGTATGGTTTTAGCGTTTACTTGCCGGAGCCTTTTGAAACTAATTCAGCATGGGAGCACGTTGCTAATTGGCATGGATATCCCGATTTTGGTATAGGAGAGGGTTATTTTGGGCAAGGTGCTCCACTGCAAATAAGTACTGCTCATCCACAAACCGCACCTGGATGGTCCGTGAGGGTTCGTTGGGATTCAAAACCAAACTCAACTCCGGGCGGTGTGCCGGATATAGAAGGGCAAGCCTTTTATGAGTTTGGAACATATGAAACAGATGTCTGGACTGATTGGGTGTTTCATATCAAGTGGGAGTATGATGAGACCGGCCTTCTTGTGATATGGAAAAATGGGGATAAGGTTTTAACTCGTAATGGTCCAAACTGCTACAATGATGAATTTGGTCCATATTTCAAGATGGGCATATACCGGGCGGGTAGAAGTGCTGGTGCTGCCCGCACGATTTACCATGATGAGTTTAAAATGGCAGATGCTGATAGCATTTACGAAGACGTGGCTCCAGGCGGGAAGCCTCCTGAGCCCGAGCCCAAACCGCCTGTTTCCAGGACCGCCAACATAATTATCAACATCCCGGCAACTCAGGTGCCCGTCACAATTACCTCGGAAAATCACGACTGAAGGGGAGAAAGGAAAATGAAAAAGCTATTTACAACATTGATCATTCTATCGTTTGTTTTAGTGTTTACAGCTCAATAAAC